>Ga0114931_10000081_pt1 | contig 97103 bp, 82 predicted proteins | sample 2SBtaG_FD_89579 | JGI IMG/M metagenome (GOLD analysis project Ga0114931, IMG submission 89579) | Deep subsurface microbial communities from Kolumbo volcano to uncover new lineages of life (NeLLi) - 2SBTROV14_V59a metaG | ecosystem: Environmental > Aquatic > Marine > Volcanic | place: Kolumbo...
ACCGAATTGGCCACTTTAATGGAAGAACATCGCCTGATGACCGCCGCTGATGCAATACCCGTGATACGTTCATTCCTGATCAAGATGCTCGAGGCGTAATCCTGCGGCGCACTGGCAGTTCGATCGTCACCCTCGCGCCGCCCATGCCAGATGACCCGATGCGCAGGATGCCGCCATAGAGCTCCACCAGCTCGGCCACGACTGCCAGACCGATGCCCTGCCCCGGCACGTCACCGCGACGTTCGCCGCGCGAAAGGACTGCCTCTGCATCCGCGGCCGCAATGCCCGGCCCGTCATCTTCGACGGCCAGCACCACGACCGGCGCACCCGAATCGTCATCGTTGCGGGCCCCGATCGATACCGTGACCGCAGCCCGACACCATTTCCAGGCATTGTCCATCAGGTTACCGAGCAACTCGTACAAGTCCCCCTGCTCGGCCGCATAACTGATGGCGTCGGCATCGAGCAATTCGAATCGCACTGACTTATCCTGGTGGATCTTGCGCAGACTGCTGGCAATCTCCCTGACTAGCGGCCCGAGCCGCACCGCCTCGGGCGCCAGGCTGCGCGGACCGGTCGCCGCAGCACGGCGCAGTTGATAGTCGACAACGCCCTGCATGCGCGCGACCTGGCTGCGCAATGTTTCGACATCCGGGTCGGCGCCCGACAGTTCCATGCGCAACACGGCCAGCGGCGTCTTCAGACTGTGCGCCAGATCATCCATGGTCGTGCGAAAACGATTGATGCGCTGACGTTCGGACCTGACGAGCATATTCATATTGCGCGCAACACCGATCAGCTCGCGCGGGTAATCTTCGCTCAGCAAATCGACCGTACCGTTCTCGATTGCCGTGATCTCGTCGGCCATGCGGCGCAGTGGCCTCAATCCCCGGCGCAACAGACCGGCAATGACGATCAGCAGCCCGATGACAACGACACCGAACCAGAGCATTAACTGCTGCCGATACGTTGCCAGTTGCCGGTCGTAGGCAGCCAGATCCTCGCCGACAAAAACCTGGAAACCATACGATACATCGTCGACGAATTCCCAGATGATGCCAATGCCGAGCACAAATGCATCGCTGCCGTCAGCCAGTGTGCGACGTTGAAAGATGTGCTGACCGGAACCCACCCGTATGTCGCCGGCAAGTTCGATCCCCACCGCCGACGGAGAACGCCAGATCCGCTTGCCCTGCGAATCAAGAATTTCCGCATAGAGGCCGGAGCCGGGACTCACCAGTCTCGGTTCGGGCAACTGGCGCGGCAAAACAAGGAGACCGTCGTCACCGGGTTCGGCAACACTGATCAATGCCAGCGCCTGCACGTGGAGAATGTCGTGAATCGCGTTCTCGCTCATCTGGCGAAACAGCGTGTCAAGCAGACCGGTCAGCAGGGCAAAGGTCGCGACCAGCAACAATGTCGTCGTCACGAGCAGACGAACACTGAGCGATGAAGGCCGGCGAGCCATCAGTCATTCGCCGGGTCGGACATTTCATCGACCGGAATCCGGTAACCGCGCCCACGCAGCGTTTCGATCAGGCCGAGTTTGCGCTGCGGATCGAGTTTTTTCCTGAGCCGCGTAATCAGTACCTCGATCACGTTGCTGTCACGCTCGAAATCCTGATCGTATAACTGGTCGGTCAGCTCGGCCTTGGTGACGACCTGACCGGCGCGCAGCAACAGGATTTCCAGAACCCGGTATTCAAACGCCGTCAATGCAACCGGAACCGCATCTATCCGCACTTCCTGCGAGCTCGTATCCAGACTCAGTGCACCATGGCGAATCACCGGTTGCGCATGCCCGGCCGAACGGCGCAGCAGCGCATTGATGCGCGCCATCAATTCATCGAGATTAAACGGTTTGACGACATAATCGTCGGCACCGGCATTCAGACCGTCGACCTTGTCCCGCCAATGCGCTCTCGCGGTCAGAATCAGCACCGGGAACGTCTTGCCGTCCCGGCGCAGACTTTCGATCAGCTCGGTACCCGACCGGTCCGGTAAGCCGAGATCGACGATGGCCAGTGCAATGGCAAATTCATTTGCATAGTATTCGCCCTGCCCGGCATCCGCCGCTTCGTCAACTGTAAAACCGCCGGCCCGCAGACTTTTTGCCAGCGACGTGCGCAAGCCCGGATCGTCTTCGACGATTAACAGGCGCATGACTAGCGGACCAGGCCATCCCGCGCATCGACCGTGAGCGTACGCACACGCCCGTCCTCGGTCAGGATCCGGATGCGATAGATGAGTCGGCCGTCATGCTCGGATGCCGTGGCCTTGAGTACCTGGCCACCGAAGGTTTTCCTGACCAGTGTCACTGCCTGATCGAGCGTATATCGCGGGCCGTCCCGCGAGAATGCCGGATCCGGCACAGCCAGCCACAACATCCCGAGCATTGCCATCGAGCACATGTACAAGTGAAATTTTCGCATTTAAATCGACCTGACTGACACTATCGCACGCCGGGCATGAATCCAGGCTGAACGGCAAACGCACGGGGCCCGTTCAAGGGTCTATTCTAGGATGAATCCGAAAGAAAAAACTCCGCTACAATCACTTAACCGCCGGTCTTCCCGGAGACCGGAAAAAGGGTTACATAACCACATGATTTATTGTAGATTACGGAAATCGTCAGGTTGGACGTAAACGACGCTCAACGAGGTCTCATCAAGAGGACTGCGAGCCATTCCGCGATCATTTGAGGATGGAAAGATGAGATTTAAAACTGCAATACTTTCAATGGCTTTAATGCTCACGGCCGGTCAGGTCATGGCCGGAAAGAGCCTTGATCGACGCATTGATGCGGCCACCGAAGTGCTCGAACAGATGTCGGCGATGCCCGAAAAGAGCATCCCCCCCAGCCTGCTGTCGAATGCATACGCGGTGGCCGTCATTCCGAACGTCATCAAAGCCGGCTTTGTGCTCGGCGGCAGCTACGGCAAGGGCATTCTGGTCGTCCGCCAGCCCGGCGGGCGCTGGAGCAATCCGGTATTCATCGGCCTGGGCGCCGGCAGTATCGGCTGGCAGGCGGGTGCGCAATCATCGGATATCGTGCTGGTGTTCAAGAACCGCAGAGGCGTCGATAACATTGCCAAGGGCAAGCTGACGCTCGGCGCCGATGCCAATGTTGCGGCGGGTCCGGTCGGACGACGCACCGCAGCCGCCACCGACGGACGACTCAAGGCCGAGATCTATACCTACGCACGCAATCGCGGCCTGTTCGCAGGCGTTTCGCTCGAAGGCGCATGGCTGCGAATGGACGACAAGGCGAACAAGGCCTTCTACGGCGGCGAATCGGTTTCGGCAGTCAAAATCCTGAGTGACGAGCATATGCCGACACCGGCCGGTGCGCGTCAATTCATCAAGGTGCTGGCTTCGCGCACGCCGGTCCTGCCTGCACAGGCAGCCGTCAGTCGCACCGCACAACGCCCGGATTACCCGAATGCCGACAGCAAGCAACCTGAAAGTGCACAGACATTTTCAATCGACGAGGCGCCGGCGCCGAAAAGCGATTCGATTTTCTAGCTCCGGTTTACCGGGCAACGTACCAATGACGGCCCGGATCGCCCGATCCGGGCCTTTTTTTGCTGCCGCGCGAGCAGGCCGGCGTTAGCTTATCGATTCCGGTTCATTTAAGATCCGGCCCAGCCGGAGCGCCGGCTCAACCGCCCTGAACGGACAAAGGCATGGATGAAATCACCAGCGTGGTAAACGACGGTTACGCACTGTTGAAACCGTATCCCTTCCTGACTGCCCTGCTCGTCATCGGCGCTTCGATCATCCTGGCCAAACTGATCGATTACCTGTTCAGCCGCACCGTGACGCGGCTCGTCGCCCGCACCGAAACCAATATAGACGATTACCTGATTTCTCTACTGCACCGGCCCATTTTTGCTTCGGTGGCCAGCATCGGGCTGTTCATTGCACTCGATGTGATCGGCCTGGAACAGCCCATGCAGAACCTCATCGGCGCCATTATCCAGACCATCCTGGTTTTCGTCTGGCTCAGTTTTGCCTTGCGGGCATCACGGATACTGCTGTCGGCGATGAGCGGCCACAAACAACGTTTCGAGTTTGTGCAACCGACGACCGAACCGTTACTAAAAAATGCCATCGCCATTCTGCTGTTCCTGGCCGGCGTATACGCGATCATGGTCGCCTGGAATATCAACGTCACGGGACTGGTTGCCTCGGCCGGCATCGTCGGACTGGCCCTGAGTTTTGCAGCGCAAGATACCCTGTCCAACCTGTTTGCCGGGGTTGCCATCATGGCGGACAAGCCCTACCAGATCGGCGATGTCATCATCCTGGACGGTGGCGAACGCGGTGAAGTCACACAGATCGGTCTGCGCAGCACGCGCCTTCTGACCCGCGACGATGTCGAGATCTCGATACCGAACAGTGTCATGGGTAACGCAAAAATCATCAATGAAGCCGGGGGACCGCCCCGGCGGTATCGCGTGCACACCAGTGTCGGCGTCGCGTATGGCTCGGACATCGACAAAGTCATGCAAATTCTCGAGGAAATCGCCAAATCAAATGACGGCATTCTCGCCATTCCGGCACCGCGCGCCCGGTTCCGGCAATTCGGCGAATCGAGTCTCGACTTCGACCTGCTGTGCTGGATCGATCACCCGGTAAAACGCGGATTGATCGTGCACGAACTGAACTGCGCCATCTACCGCCGGTTTGCCGAAGCCGGCATCGAGATACCGTTTCCGCAACGCGACCTGCATGTCAGGGAAATGCCCTAACGTCGATACACGGGCTGCGCATCGCCCCATTTATCCAGCTTCAGACTCAACCGCGTTTCGATATCGCCGCTCAGCTGATCCAGTGGTTCATCGACGGGCTCGGCCGAAGGCACGGACAAGCGTATATGCTCGACCCGGGGCATCGATGCAGAGAGTTGCGTCAGTACGTAGGCCTCCAGTCCCGCGTCGGCAGGCACGATCGCCGTTGGCGCGACTTCCAGCAAGCGCGTCGCCTCGAATCGCAACCCGTCGGCGGAAACCGCCAGCAGGTTTACCCAGACCCCGGCCTGCGCGAACACGCGGCTGCCATCTTCGGAGATGGACAGGTAATCGATCGCGGCGGCGGTCTGGACCCGGGTTTCCCGCGGCACCATCGAGGCAATGTCCCAGACCCGTACCCGGTTTTTCCGGTCGACCGTGGCCAGCAGCGTTTCATGCCGGTCTACGGCCACGCGGCGAATGCCTGATCCGGGTGCGATCAGCGATTCGACAATATCGCTGCGCCACAACCAGCGCGTCAGGCCTCCCCGATCGCCTGCGATGTAAACCCGTTGCCCGTCGGCGCTGACCGCAAGCCGGGGCTGCTCGCTCTGAATTTGCGCCTGTGCCAGCAAATCGCCGGTCGACGCGTCGATGACGATAACCGATCGACGGCTCGCCGAGAAAATGAACCGGTCGTCCAGTGAAAAAACGATATCCTGCACGGTACCGTCGGCATGACCGGAGAAGAAACTCTGCGGCACGCCGGAAGCCGTTTCCCAGACCCTGACGCTGCCGTCCAGAGAACCGCTGGCCACCAGATTACCGGCGTTACTGAAGACGACCCGTGCAATCGGTTCCAGGTGACCGATGAAACTGGGCTGCGGGCCGCCTCCCGGCAGAACCAGCGTCTGCCTGTCGACCGGAAGAATCCGGACATCGCCGTCGTTGGTCGCCAGCGCAATGTATCGGCCGTCGGGACTGATTGCCGCAGCATTATTGAGCGCCGGAACATCGGCCCCGGCCCGGGCCTGCACCTCGTTCAACTGCGGCGGCAAACGCCAGATTTTCAATGCACGCCGGCCATCGTAGGTCAGTGCAAAGCCGTGCCCGGAGGCGAGCAAGGCGCGCGAGACATAGCGCTTCGGCGACTTGCGCGCGGCGGGAATGCCGTGATTGAACACGCCGCCCTTGATATGGCCCGTGGTCAGATCGATTAATTCATAGCCATGATCGAGCGAACCGAGCAGCAGGGAACTGCCTGAAATACTCGCATCCCATGCGCTGGCCGCACGGCGCGTGATAATCGGCCGCAAATCGCCGTCAAGCGACCAGACCCTGAAGGTATGGGCCGCATCCTGCGTCATCAACCAGCGACCGGTCGCATCGAAACGGATATCCGCGGGTTTCGCCGCGTGTTCGTACTCGCCGATCAGCTTGCCGTCGCGAACCGACCAGAGCCTGACCAGCCGGTCCCCGTCACTGACGGCCATGAACCTGCCCTGCGGATCGGCGGCAACGAGCCCGGCGACATTACCGGTCACGAGCCGGCCAATCTGTGCAGGCACCGCGAGATCCCAGACCGACAACGCATTTTCTCCGGCCTGGCGGACCATATCGACGATCAAAAATCTGCCGTTACCCGATAACACCGGTGTGAAAGACGGTTCTATCGCCATTTTTGCCAGAACCTGCGCGGTCCCGATGTGATGAAACTCGACGGTGCTGCCGGCCGTGATAAAAACACCATCCTGCCCCATGGCAAAACGTGCCGATGAAAAATTGGCCGGGCGCGGAATACGGGCCAGAATCTCGCCGTTGGCAACGTCCCAGACGAGCAGATCGCCACGCACCAGCGGATCGGACGGCCAGGTCAGCGCCCGGCGTCCGCCGGGCGACAAAACACTGTGTATTTGCCGGGCGATGCCCGGCTCCGGAATGGCGCTGGTCTCCGGTTCGACGCCGGCGGGCAGCGCCGCAACGTTATTGTCTATCCGGATTTCCCAGCTCAGCAAGTGCCCGATGACACCCTGAATATTATCCGTAAAGTTGGCGGTCCAGGTGCCGTTGATGTTTTCTTCCAGCAGCTCGCCCAGGGCGCGATCCTGCCGCGAATCGAAACGGTACTCGCCTTCGCGTTCCGTCGCCCTGCCCCGGGCCAGGCTCAGTTGCACCACGCGGCCTGATGGCGCGCGCAAACCGACCATGATATCCCCCGGCCGCAAATGATCGGTACGGATGGTCACGACCAGTCGCTTGCCGCTGGTCCCGCCCTGATAAACGAGCCGTCGCTGCAACGGGATGATTTCTTCGGCCAGCAGGGCGAATCTCTGAATGCTTTGCGGTTCATTGCCTTCGATGTGCCAGACATCGATCTGGTGTTTCGTATCGAGGGTCGTAACCAGGCCGGATAACGGATCGAGTTCGATCGCCCGCAGCGGCTGCGGCGTACGTACGGTACCACGCAGCATGCTGAAATCGCTGCCGAGCAACTCGGCTACGAGTTGCCGGCGTTCCGGCGTCGGCTCCTCCAGCATGTGCGTACCATATAGAAGGGCCCGGTCACGCTCGCCCCGATGCATCGAGGCTATGACGCGCCGTTCCCAGAACTCGGCGAGCATTTGCCGGCCGACTTCCGGTCGGCCCGGAATCTCGGCGAGACTTTCACTGAAACGCTCGACCTCGGCGAGCCGACGTGCGCGACGACTCTGCCGGACGAGATAGGCGGTAAACAGTTCATCGGCCCTGTTCCCGAAGCCCGGCAGGAAACCGAGCCGGCGGTAGGATTCGAGAGCCGTCACATAATCCTGGTTCGGCTGCGTCAGAACATCGATATAGGGTCTGGGCAGATAGAACATATACCAGAAGGGTGCCGCCAGGCAGACCATCAGAACCGCGGCCGCGACTGCCGCCGTTTTCCAGCCCACCGGATTATTATGGCTGACCCACTGCAGCGTAAACGCTTCGGCATAGATCCGGTTACGCAATTCAAACATGCCGTCGGCATCGATGACGACAACCCCGGTCAGCAACAGGTCGCGATGAACGTCAATACCCGGATCCGCCTTGATTCGCCGGCCCTTGCGGATCCGCCGATACAACCCGAGCCGTGTGGCGCGCCCGGTCGAATCGCGCAACAGCTCATGGGCCACCGCCGACAAGTGCGGTTCCTCGCGCGGACCACCCGGCGTCAGAAAGAGCGTTGCCACGACTTCATCGACGAGTTCTTCGGTCAATTCACTGTTCGTACGGCGTGCCAGCGCGCGAAACACCTTCTGGCTCAGATAGGGCTGCCCCTGCGTCCAGTTCCACACAGCCTGGGTCATGTTGACGGTCGTCGGTTGATCGGCGCCGAGTCCGGCAGCCAGACGACGCAACTCGGGCACTTCAAAATCATCGAGTTCGATCGCCGTACTGATGTCGAACGGCGAATCATGACCGTCGGGAATTCGCTGTCCGACCGAGACGGAACCGAGCAACGCAAACGTCAGTTTCCGGTATCTTGGTTCGGTGGCGCGTGCGTCGTAGCAGGCCCGGATCGCCGCCAGCAACTGCCGGGCAATCTCCTGTCCGAGCGCTGCCTCGATGCGGTCGATAAAAATCACCACCGGTTCATCCCTGTCGGCCAGCACGACTTCGAGAAAGAACTCGCGCAACCTCTGCATGATGGTCAGGCCGCTGCGCTCCTGCCACCACGTCTGCATATCCGAACGAATCCGCAATTCGCGAACGATGCGATAGGCAAAACTGTAATACCAGCGGCCGACATCGTCCTTCGGATCCCGGTTGCTGATCTGGCCCAGATCGATGGCCGCAACGCGAATGCCCTCGGCACGCATGTGCGCGGCCGTCTGGGCCATCAGTGTCGTTTTTCCCTCGTGACTGGGCGCCAGGACACAGCAGTAATCGCCTTCGATCAGACGTGCATACAGCTGCATGTCGGAATCACGCAATATGCAGCTTTCGCGGCCGGGCTGTACCGGCCCGCCGACGACGTAAAACTTGCTGTTGCGCTTTTCGCTGCTCACCTGGGCTATTACCGGTTGACTTTCTGCATTTATTCGGTCGCAATAGGCGCCGAAAGTCAACACCGGCACGAATCCCAAGAACGGCCTTATGCTCAGCAATCCACATAATCTCAATGCTCTTCCGCCAGACACCGAAAAACGCTACGGCATCCGCGTCAGCCTGCGTGATAATGACCCGTTTCGCCGCCTGCTGGCCGAAGACTGGCAGACCTTTCACTGGTTTGCCGATGCCCGCCAGAGAGATGCCGCGCTGGCGGATATGAGCGCGCGTCATCAGTTTTCCCGCATGGGGGACACGCCGACCCTGCAATATGAAGCGGTCGAGCGCTGACCGGCAACACCGCCGCAGGAAAATGACACGCCGGACTTTCTTCGGTCCGCTGATCCTTGGTGCAATCGTTATGCCCGGCATCGCGAACGGCAAGGCATCGGGCGACGAGATCGTCGTGACTGCGACAAAAACACAAACCCCGCTCCTCGAACTGGCCGACAACACGGCCAGGCTGTCGACGGACCGGATCCGGATGACGAACCCGCAACATATTTACGAGCTCGGCACCGAACTGGCAGGAACGTGGCTGACGCGCGGCAGCGGCCAGGAAACATTGCCGGCGATTCGCTCGCCGGTTCTGACCGGGCCGGGCGCATGCGGGGCTTTTCTGATACTCGAAGACGGTATTCCGATACGCCCGGCCGGCTTTTGCAATGTCAACGACCTGTTCGAGGTGCCGGCGGAGATCAGCCGGTCAATCGAGGTCATACGCGGCCCGTCGAATGCGCTGTACGGCTCCAGCGGACTGCACGGGTCGATGAATATCCTGTTGCCGGTGCCCGGCAGCTCGCCCGGCTGGAACGCCGGCATCACCCTCGGGCCGGATCAATACTATCGGAGCAATCTCGGCTGGGACGGCGAAGTGGCCGGAAACGCGCTGACAGCCGGCCTGCTGGCGGACGATTTCGGCGGCTTTCGCACCGACTCCGGGTACCGCCAGCAAAAGGGCTTCGTGCGCCTGAACCAGCGGTTGTCCGGAGGCCGGCTCGGCTGGACATTCAGCGGCCAGAACCTCGATCAGGACACGGCCGGCTTCATCCACGGCAAGAACGCCTATAAGGATTCCGCGCTGCGTCCGGGCAACGATAACCCGGACGCCTTTCGCAAGGCCGATAGTGAACGCCTGTCGATGCGCTGGTCGCCCGATACCGGGCGCAGCGGAACCCGCACGGACGTGCGGTTCTACCTGCGGCGCTCGGCGATGCGCTTTCTGATGCACTTTCTGCCGGGCCAGCCGCTGGAAGAAAACGGCCAGGTTTCCGGCGGCATGATGCTGAGCGTCCTGCGTCCCTGGCACGATGCAACGATCACGGCCGGCATGGACCTGGAGTACATGGACGGCTTCATCAAACAGTTCCAGGCACAACCGGCGGCCAGTCCGCCGTTCCTGGTCGGCAAACTGCCGCAAGGCTGGCAATACGATTTCGATGTGTCCGCCTTCGTGACGGCGCCGTATGTGCAGATCGATATTGCCCTGGCCTCACATTGGAAACTGCTGGCCGGACTGCGCCTGGAGTACCTGCGCTACCGATATGACAACAAGCTGGCGGACGGCAATTTACGCGCCGACGGCACGCCCTGCCCGGACGGCTGCCGTTACAATCGTCCGGCCGATCGAAGCGATGACTTTTTTAATCTGGCACCGAATCTCGGCCTGGTATACCGCATGAACGCACAAACGGCCGTCTATGCAACGCTGACGCGCGGGTTCCGCGCCCCGCAGGCAACCGAGTTATACCGGCTGCAGGAGCAACAGAATGTCGCCGACCTCAAGTCCACCACGCTCGACAGCCTGGAATTCGGCATGCACCGGCAAACGGCATACACGATGCTCGAAGTATCGGTCTTTGCGATGCGCAAGCGCCATTACATTTTCCAGGATGCCGACCGCAACAACATCAGCAACGGAAAAAGCCGGCATATCGGCGTCGAATGGCAGGCCCGGACGCGGTCTCCTGTCTCCGGCTGGTACGCCGGCGCGGCCGGGACCTGGGCCCGGCATACCTATGACTTCAACGCTGCGGCACGCGGCGAAACGATCGAGTCGGGCAATGACATCGACACCGCCCCGCGCACGCTGGGCAGTCTGCGCATTGGTCGGGACCGGAACCGGAGCCGCATCGAGCTGGAGGTCGTTCACCAGGGCTCATACTGGCTCGACGCGGCCAATGCACACAAATACGGCGGCCACGACCTGCTGAATCTGCGCGCCCGGTGGCGCATAGCGGGCGACTGGGCGATCACCGGCCGGATCAACAACCTGGCCGATACGCGCTATGCCGATCGCGCAGACTATGCATTCGGCAACTATCGGTATTTCCCGGGCCGCAGCCGTGAATTCTTCATCGAAATCGGCTATCGCCAATAGCGCGAATCGGTGTCTGACACCAATTCGGTTTTCCCCATTGTCCGCGGCCCTCAAACCCAAGATAATACCCGCCCAACGTAAACCGACCTTCGCCAATTTCACCCGAATCCGGGCCACAGGGGCGAGGCACCAGGAGAAAAGAGAAAATGTCTGAGCCCCAGATAACGCCACCGGACGGCGGCGCCAGGATCACTATAGACAACGGCCGGCTCAATGTGCCGAATAACCCGATCATTCCGTTCATCGAAGGCGACGGCACCGGTCCGGACATCTGGGCTGCGTCGGTCCGGGTTCTTGATGCCGCGGTCGAAAAGGCCTATGGCGGCGAGCGCAAGATCCACTGGGTCGAGATCTACGCCGGTCAGAAGCCGTTCGACAAATGGGGCAGCTGGCTGCCCGATTCGACGGTCCAGGCCTGTCGTGACTACCTCGTTTCGATCAAGGGGCCGCTGACCACGCCGATCGGCGGCGGCATCCGGTCACTCAATGTCGCATTGCGTCAGTTGCTGGACCTGTACGTCTGCCAGCGGCCGGTTCGCTGGTTCGAAGGCGTGCCTTCCCCGGTCAAAAAACCCGGTGACGTCGACATGGTGATTTTCCGGGAGAATACCGAGGACATTTACGCCGGCATCGAGTTCGAACAGGGTTCGGCCGATGTCAAAAAATTCATGGCCCTGTTCGAGGAAAACTTTCCGAACGAATTCTCCAAGATCCGCTTCCCGGCAACGGCAGGCATCGGCATCAAGGCAATCTCGCAAGAAGGCACGGAACGACTGATGGCCAGCGCCATCGATTATGCAATTGCGAACAAACGCCCGAGCGTGACGATTGTCCACAAGGGCAATATCATGAAATTTACCGAAGGCGCTTTTCGCGACTGGAGTTATGCGCTGGCCGAACGCGACTACGCCGACCAGACCTATACGTGGGCCCAGTGGGAACGCACCCGGGCCGAACGGGGCGAGCCGGCCGCGAATGAAGAACAGGATGCGGCACTGGCGGCCGGCAAAATCCTGATCAAGGACGCGATTGCCGACATTACACTGCAACAGGTACTGACACGCCCGAAAGAGTTTGACGTCATCGCGACGATGAACCTGATCGGTGATTTTCTGTCGGACGCGCTGGCTGCACAGGTCGGCGGCATCGGCATTGCACCGGGCGCCAACATCAACTATCAGACCGGCCACGCGATCTTCGAGGCAACCCACGGCACGGCACCGAAATATACGAATCAGGACAAGGTCAACCCGGGGTCGCTGATATTGTCCGGCGAGATGATGCTGCGCTACATGGGCTGGACCGAAGCGGCCGACCGGATCATCGCGGCAATCGACACGACGATCGGCAACCGGACCGTAACGTATGACTTCGCGCGCCAGATGGAAGGGGCGACAAAGGTCAAGTGTTCGGAGTTTGGCTCGTTACTGGTCGAAAATATGTGATTCAGGGACGCTGTCAGAACGGAAATAAACAACCGGGGTCTATGACCGCACAACATTGAACTTTCCTTATTGCCGGTAAATGTTCTTCACCCGCTCAACCGTCCGATTTCACGGAGATACCGCCGTTCTTCTTCATCGGCCCTGACGACATCCCAGCCGATATGCCGGCGGGCGATGGCAAGCGCCCCGGGCAATGCCGTGCGGCCCAGGTCCGGTGACAGCCCGATCATCGTTCGCCGTAACAACACATCGGACAGCGTCGTCGGCAATTCATGCTCGTAGGCAAAGATGATTTCGGCGGCAATGGCATGACTGTGCGGGCAGATTTCGTCACCGAGCGCCGGATCGGCATCGACCAGCGCGGCAATCAGTAACGCCCGGCTGCCGTACACGTCGAGCAAATGCACCCGGGACTCCGGCGATATGAAATTGCAGGCATCGAGCCGGTCGACGACCCGGGACTTCTCGATGGCCGCTCCGGGCAACGGCTCATGTCCGGTCCGGCACCGGTGACCGTGGTGCCTGAGTCGATGCACGACGCGATTGGTCATGTCTTCGGCCAGGTTCCGGTACGTGGTCAGCTTGCCGCCTATGACCGAATATAACCCCCTGGCGATGCGGCGGTGATGCTTGATGATATGCCGCCGGGTCACATCGCCTTCGGCCTTTTTTTCCTTGCGCGGCAACGGCCGAACACCCGTGTAATGATAATAAATGTTCTTCCTGTCGAGCCCGGCAGCGGGAAACACGCGATTTGTTTCGGACAGCAGGTAATCGATCTCGTCATCCTGCGCGACAACCTCTCCCGGATTGCCGTCGAAGCGGATATCGGTCGTTCCGATCAGCCACATGCCGTTCCAGGGGATGACAAAAAAAGGTCGCCCGTCCGATTCCGCTTCCAGGTAGCAGGCCATGCCGGGTTGCCCCGGGAGACGGGGCACGACGATGTGCGTCCCTTTTGTGCCGCCCATGAGCCGGCGCGGCGGCGTGGCCGTTTTTTCCAGCACCCGGTCGACCCATGGCCCGGCGGCATTGACGACGACCGATGCGCCCAGATCGTACTGGCGGTCGGTGCGCAGGTCCGTGTAACGCACGCCCCGGACGCGCCGGTCACCGGACAGGATCCGGTCAACGCGGCTGTAGGTACGAATCTGTGCGCCGGCCTCTCTTGCCGCCAGTGCATTTTCGACAACCAGGCGTTCGGCGAAAGTAACCTGGGCATCGTAATAAGCCGCCGCGCCGAGCAGGCCGTCGTGGTTGAGTGCCGGCAACTCCTCGAGCGCTTCGCGCGCATCGAACATCCGGTGATTGGGCAGGGATTTGCCGACGGACAGCAGATCGTATAACCACATGCCCGCGGCAATGATCCATTTACCGCGTCGGCCGTGCCGGTAGATTGGAATCAGCAGCCTGATCGGGTGCACGAGATGCGGGGCAATTTTCAGCAGCTTCTCGCGCTCATGCAGCGATTCATACACGAGCCCCAGCTCGGCATGTTCCAGATACCGCAAACCGCCGTGGATCAGCCGGCTCGACCAGCGGGTCGTACCGTTGCACAGGTCGCCCTGCTCAAGCAGGCAGGTCCGCAACCCGCGGCCTGCGGCGTCGCGGGCGATGCCGGCGCCGTTGATGCCGCCGCCGATGACGATCAGGTCGAAATCAGGCGTCATCGCGGCCAGAGCCGCTCCGGCTGCAGGCGACCGCCACGGCGGAATTCGCGATCATGGCCGAACCTGCCCGGTACCGCGCACCAGGTATTTATAACTGGTCAGCTGTTCGGCGCCGACCGGGCCGCGGGCATGAATGCGCCCGGTCGCAATGCCGATTTCCGCACCCATGCCGAATTCGCCACCATCGGCATATTGTGTCGAGGCGTTATGCAGCAGAATTGCACTGTCGATATCGTGAAAGAATTTTTCGACCACCGCATCATCCCCGGCACAGATCGCCTCGGTATGTCCCGAGCCGTAGCGCACGATGTGCCCGATCGCTGCTTCCACGCCATCGACCACGCGGATCGAAAGAATTGTATCGAGATACTCGGTCGTCCAGTCTTCCTCGGTGGCCGGCCCGATCCGGGAATCGGCCGCGCAGGCTTCGGCATCGCCGCGCAGCTCGCAACCGGCCGCAGACAGGGCCTCGACGATCGGCGGAAAATGCGTGGCAAGCGCACTGCGATCGATCAACAGGGTCTCGGCCGCGCCGCAGATACCCGTGCGACGCATCTTGGAATTCAGAACGACGGCGGTGGCCAGGTCGACATCGGCCGACTCGTGTACATACACGTGACACAATCCCTCGAGATGACCGATGACCGGTACCCGGGCGTCGGCCTGTACGCGGGCAATCAGGCTCTTCCCGCCGCGCGGCACGATGACGTCGATACAACCGTCGAGCCCGGACAGGATCAATCCGACCGCATCGCGGCTTTTCGTCGGCACCATCTGGATAGCCTCGACCGGCAACCCGGCCTGCAGCAGTCCTTTTTCCAGGCAGCCGTGGATGGCCGTACTCGAGGCAAAGCTTTCCGAGCCACCACGCAAGATCACGGCATTGCCCGACTTCAGGCACAGTGCACCGGCATCGGCCGTGACATTCGGCCGGCTTTCGTAAATGATGCCAATGACGCCGAGCGGCACCCGCACGCGCTGGATCTCCAGGCCGTTCGGGCGCTCCCAGGCAGCGATGACCTGGCCGATCGGGTCGTCCAGGGCGGCGATTTCCTCCAGGCTGACGGCCATGGACTCGACCCGGCCGGCATCGAGCAAGAGTCGATCGAGCATCGGTTTGGACAGTTGCCGCGCCGTTGCCGCCGCCATGTCCTGTGCATTGGCCGCCAGAATTTCTCCCCGGTGTTCGCGGATTGCCGCGGCGGCGGCCGTCAGTGCCGCGTGTTTCCGTTCCGGCGTGGCCTTGGCCAGTTCACGGGCGGACGCGCGGGCGGCGTGACCGATGTGCGCCATCCGGTCGCCGATCGACTGGTCGACCGTTTCGTTTCTCGCATTCACTGTTTCATATCCGGCAACACCTCACAGCCTGTTAGCCATCCAGCAACACCAGGTCATTACGATGAATAATCTCATCCCGACCGGCATAACCCAACAGGTCTTCAATCTCGTCACTGTGCCGGCCGCTGATTTTGCGCGCATCGCCGCTGGAATACGCGGCCAGTCCGCGTGCAATTTCGTGCGCCCGGTCATCAACCACCGTGATCGCATCGCCGCGCTCAAACTCCCCTTCGACACGAACCACGCCGACCGGCAACAGGCTGCTGCCGTTCGCCAGCGCTTTGCCGGCGCCGGCATCGATGACGAGGCGGCCGCGTGATTTCAGGCTGCCGCCAATCCATTGTTTACGCGCTGCGCGCGGTGTCTTGTGCGGAATAAACCAGGTCGCCGGACCGCCGTCCTCGACGGCCCGGACCGGCTGCAACCGGCGTCCGTTGGCGATCAGGGTCGTACAACCGGCGGCAACGGCAATTCGCGCAGCCTGAATCTTGGTCATCATGCCGCCGGACCCATAGCCCGTGCTCGAGGCGCCGGCCAGAGACTCGATTGCCGGCGTGATCTCCTGCACCCGGGGAATCAGTCGCGCTGCCGGATTGTCCGTCGGATCGGCATCGTACAAGCCATCCACGTCGGACAACAGCACCAGGCAATCGGCGCTGATCATCTCGGCCACGCGCGCGGCGAGCCGGTCATTATCGCCATAGCGAATCTCGTTCGTTGCAACCGTATCATTTTCGTTGATGACCGGCACGGCGCCCAGCCCGAGCAGCGTTTCGAGCATGCTGCGCGAATTCAGATAGCGACGCCGGTTCTCGGTATCGTCCAGGGTGAGCAACACCTGCGCCACCCGGATGTCGCGCTGACCGAGCAGGTCCTGATAGGCATGTGCAAGCAGCACCTGCCCGGCCGCCGCCGCCGCCTGGTGTTCCTCGAGCCGATGTTGTTCGGGGGCCAGACCGAGGTATTTTCGTCCCAGCGCAATGGCGCCGGAAGAAACGGCGATCACCTGCTGACCACGCCCGCGCAGACGGACGATCTCATCGACCAGCGACTCGAGCCATGACCGGTTCAGACGACCGGAGCGGTCGTCGACGAGCAGCGACGAGCCGATCTTGATGACCACGCGGACGGCATTTGCCAGCTTGGGCTGCGCCCCGGCCATTTGAGATTCCGCGGTCATGTATCGAGTCCGGTCAGACGGAAGCGCTGAGTACCTGGGCACCACGGGCAATCGACAGCGGACCGCTGCGCACGACGGCCAGGATATCGGCATGCTCGGCCACGCTATCGACAAATTCATCGAGGTGACCGCTGTTGCCGACCAGTTCGAGCGTGTAGTTGGCCGGCGAATCGTCCAGCACACGTATGTCGTACTGGCCGGCCAGATTCCTGACGCCATCGAGCGCCTCGGGCCTGACTGCGAGCTTGATTAACATCAACTCGCGCTCGATATGGTCGCCCAGTGTCATATCCGCGATGTTCACGACATCGACAATCTTGAACAACTGCTGGGTGATTTGATTGATCACCGCATCCGAACCGATCGACACGAGCGTCAGCCGGGACACGAGCGGATCCTCGGTCGGCGCGACACTCAGCGATTCGATGTTGTAGCCGCGCGTCGAAAACAATGAGGCGACGCGCGATAGCGCACCGGCCTCATTCTGCAGGAGTATGGAAATGACGTGGCGCATGACCTTGCTGGTCCGGGATCCGGAAAAACCCTTAACTTCCAAAAGATTGGCAAGTCTCGCCCAGAACGTTCGCTATTGCAATGGAAGAACATTTGTTCGACACTCACTAAATAATAAGAAATTCATTTGGATTTGCCCGATTTGGGCTGCAGATTCTGGTTTTATGGCAACTCCATCACCGACAATCGAAAAAGCGGCGCATCCGCTCGCCGGAAAACGCATGTCCGGCGCCGAAATGATCGTGCAGGTCCTGGCCGACGAAGGGGTCGACACGATCTTCGGTTACAGCGGCGGCGCAATACTGCCGACCTACGATGCGGTGTTCCGCTACAACGACGATCGCCGGGGCGAAAACGGCTGCGTGCCGATGCCGCTGATCGTGCCGGCCAACGAGCAGGGCGCCGGCTTTATGGCCGCCGGCTATGCGCGCGCCAGCGGCAAGGTCGGCGTCGTCATGGTCACGTCCGGCCCGGGCGCAACCAATACCGTCACGCCGGTCCGCGACTGCATGGCCGATTCTGTGCCCATAGTCGTGATTTGCGGCCAGGTTCCGACTGCCGCCATCGGCACCGACGCCTTTCAGGAAGCACCGATTTCGGCCGTCATGGACTCGGCCATGGCCAAACACGTTTTCCTGGTAACCGAAGCGCAAAAACTCGAAGCCACCGTCCGCACGGCCTTCGAGATCGCGCGTACCGGGCGCCCCGGTCCGGTCGTCATCGACGTGCCCAAAGACGTGCAAAACTGGATCGGAGAATACCAGGGCACAGGATTGCTGCCGATCAGCGGTTACCGGCAACGCATCAACGCGATCGAAGAAAACGCGCTGACCACGGGTGCCGCCAAAATATTTTTCGATTTCCTGAAAAAATCGCAACGGCCACTGATCTATGCCGGCGGCGGCGTCATCAACAGCAACTCGGCCGACATGCTGCGGCAATTTTCGGCTCGATTCGCCATTCCGGTCACGACGACACTGATGGGCATAGGCGCACAAGACACGACCGAACCACTGTCGCTGCACATGCTCGGCATGCACGGCGCGGCATATGCAAATTACGCAGTCGAAGACTGCGACTTCCTGATCGCCATCGGCGCCCGGTTCGACGACCGCGTGGCCGGCGTACCCGAAAAATTCGCGCCGAATGCCCGGCACATTGCACATTTCGATGTCGACCAGTCGGAGATCGGCAAGGTCAAGATCGTCGACTGGCACCATGTCGGCATCCTGCAGCGCGACCTGGCGGCGCTGATCGCCTACGGCGACCGGCACGATATTCATACCGACCTGCGACAGTGGCATGCACGACTCGCCGCCATGAAAACCGATCATGCACTGAACTACGACCGCGACAGCGAACTGATTCAGCCGCAATATGTCATCGAGGAAATTAACAGGCACACGAAAGGCGAGGCCATCATCACCACCGGCGTCGGCCAGCACCAGATGTGGGCCGCCCAGTACTTCGACTTCCATCGCCCGCGCCTGTGGGTAACCTCGGGCAGCATGGGTACCATGGGTTTCGGACTGCCGGCCGCGATCGGCGCACAATTTGCCATGCGCGACCGCCTGGTCATCGATATCGACGGCGATGCGAGCATTCGCATGAGTGTCGGTGAGCTGGAAACCGTCACGACCTACGATCTGCCGGTCAAGGTTGTCGTGCTGAATAATTACGGTGACGGCATGGTACGCCAGTGGCAGAAGCTCTATTACAAGGCGCGCTTTTCTGCAACCGACAAGTCCCTGCACCGCAAGGACTTTATCAAGGCGGCACAGGCAGACGGTTTCGAATATGCCGTGCGGCTGGAGAAGAAGGCCGACGTCGAACGCGTGATCCGGGAATTCATCGAATTCGACGGACCGGCCTTTCTCGAAGTGATCATCGACATGGATGCGCTCGTCTACCCGATGGTGGGGCCGGGCATGTCTTACGACCGGATGATGACAGGCGACTTTGTCAAAAGCCGCGACAGTGACGATAACGGCGAACTCGACGAGTCATCGATGTTCTGACAACCCCGGTCAGTCCCGTACTTTCCGCCTTTGTTCCACGGACGCGTCAAAGCAATAGTTCCCGAACCCGCCCCCTATGCCAGCTGCCCTTCCTCCAGCGAATCGATCCCCAATGCCTCCCCCCGCCGGATCAAAAATGCCTTCTGGCGGATAAACCGCACAAGACCGGACGTCCCCATCCGGGCCGCCCCCATCCCCGAGAGCAAAAACGAGTCGTGCACCGCATCATGCACCTGGGTGGTCAAAGCGCCATCGTTGATGCTGATCGCCCCGGCATTGATGCGCCGGCCCACAGCCAGTGCCTCGTCGATATCGGGACCGATCACCGAGGCCGACAAACCGTATTTCGTATCGTTGGCCAGTTTGACAGCCTCGTCAATTTCCCGGACGCCATGACCGGGATGACCGGGCCGAATGTTTCCTCGGTCATGACTTTCATCGAATGGTCGACGCCGGTCAGCACCGTCGGACGAATCCAGAGACCGCCACCGTGATTCTCCAGCTTGCCGCCGCAACGCAGTTCGGCCCCCTTCTGCAGCGCATCCTCGATATGCGCGGCGATGGTCTCGGCCTGCTTCGCAAAAATCAACGGACCGATCTGACCGTGATGAATGTCCGGGTAATTCAGCTCGACACTCCCGGCCATCTCGACCAGCACGCCGACGAAAGCGTCATAATGATCCGCATGTACGTAGATTCGCTCGAGTGACTGACATGCCTGCCCCGTGGCCTGGACCGAGGCTCGCAACACAATCCGTGCCGCCTTTTCCGGGTCTGCAGACGGCAAAATAATGGCCGGATCCTTTCCGCCCAGTTCGAGGAAGGAAGGAATAAAGTTTCGCGCACAACCCTCGGCCACGATACGTCCGGTCGCGACACTGCCGGTAAACGCGATGGCATCGACCGTGTCAATCATTGCCGCACCGGTGCCGCCGTCACCGTCGACCCAGTGGAAAACCGCCGCCAGTTCCGGAAAAGCAGACAACGACTCGACCAACGGGCCGATAAATCGCGGCGTGATTTCACTGGGTTTGACCATCACGCTGCAACCGGCGATCAGGGCCGGGATCGAATCGAGCATCGACAACAGGAAGGGAAAATTCCACGGACTGATGACGCCCACGAGCTCATAGGGAACCAGCTGGGTACGGATGTCCACCCCGCGCGTCACCGAGGGCCTCTCGTCGTCCGCCGACAGTAAATCGGGCGCCACGGCGCACCAGCCGCTGACGATGCCTTCGAGGGCGCGAATCTCTACCAGCGAGACGTAGCGCCGGCCGGTATCGGTGGCCAGCGCATCGAGTATGGCATCGGGCCGCTCCAGCACGGAGTCTGCCCATGCGCGGACGATCCGGCAGCGTCGCGCCACGCCGATGTCGAGCCAGGCCCGCTGCGAGGCCCGCAGCCCGTCGGTGATGAGTCCCACTTCCATTGCATCGAGCGGCTGAATGGAATAATCGTTTTCTCCGGTGCGCGGATTGCGTACCGCCAGGCTGGGGCTCATCGTCGGTCTCTCCGGTCAAAATCGGCGATTTTACAGGCGATCAATCTTCGCTGCACAGATAAAATCATTTTCCGACAAGCCGTCGATCGCATGCGTTGTATACATAACCCCGACCTTCCCGTATGACACGATCAGATCCGGATGATGCCCCTCGTTCTCTGCGATCCAGGCAATGGCATTCACGAATGAAATGGTCCGGTGGTAACCGGAAAATGTAAATGTGCGGGAAATCGATTTACCGTCCGCCGACAACGTCCAGTCCTCGTGCAGGGCCGGCATCAGTTGCGCAATCGCGCCGGACCCGAGGGGAGGAACGCCACCCTCGCAGGGTTTGCAACGTCGCGTGATCAATTCGGATGTCTTAACCATCGTTACCTCCTCCGGGCGGCAGTGCGCCAATCTGGATTCTGAAACCGCCTCCGCCGACCGACTCGCTCAGGGCGATAAAGGTGCCCCCGTTTCTTTCGCACAGGGTCCGCATAAGATGGGAAAAGCGAACAAAGCGTTCGCTGAACCGGTTTACCTGGGTAGGAAACCCGACGGCATGGATCCGCACGAGACGGTTACCGAATTTATCGGTCTTGTTGATCGTATCGACAAAATTTGCGACCTGCTCGATCGTCTTCCGGTCTTCGTCGAAATCATCGCCGAAGATGAATATGCTGATTTTCAAACCCGGCTTGTAGAATTGTTCAATCGCTTTTTGCACGCCGCGACGCGGACTCGAATTGCGGGCCTGGCGCATGTTTTTAATCCCCCTGAGTATATGCCGCCGATTGGTCGGCGTGTCCGGAATCCAGCGACCGGAATACGTCGCATCGAGATAATAACCGTCCGTATCGATGACCTGTATGCCCTTGATGTCGGGATAAACCTTCAGTGTATCTTCCACGGTATCGACAACGGTACGCCAGGCGCCGGCCTGCATGCTGCCCGACGAGTCGATGACAAAAATAATATATTCGCTATCCACCGGAATGCCGCCCACCGTCGTGTCACCCTGCTCCGGCTGATAGTTGGCCAGCAATTTCTTCATTTCTTCGGTCAGGCTCTCGCGCGCCGCCAGCAATTTCTGCCGCCTTTCCGTATCTCCCTGCAGATCCATCTGCAGGGCATCGTATCGGCCCCGCGCTTCGGTTACGGATTGGCGCAGGCTCGACAGGCGATGCCCCGACTCCGACAGTTGCTTCTCGACCGTGAGTAAATCCCGGTTCATCACGGTCACTTCGCCGCGTATCTCGAACAACTCCTTCTGCAGCGCCGCGATGAGTCCGACCAGTTCCTGTTTGCTGCGCTCGATGATCTGCGGTTCGTAAATTTTTGTCAGCACCAGCAGCAAGATCACGGCACCGAATGCGCAAGTCACGGCGTCGAGAAATGACAGGCTGAACGTTTCCGTATCGCGATTTTTTTTCATCGCTGCACTCCTTGCCGATGCTCAGGGCCAATCCTGCGAGGGGGCCATGAACGAACCCCTGCGCTCGACGGCCAATCGCCAGAAATAGGCCGCCGCATCGGGATCGCCGTCCATCGGATACAAAATAATGTTGAGCGGGACGCGTCCCGGTAATTCCCGGCGGGCCTTGTTGAACAAATCGATACGGCGGCTGACTCTGACCAGTTCGGGCTTCGTCGGCACGACCCGACCCTGCGTCGGCAGACCATCGGTCAGCAGAAAAATATTATCCGGCAACGGTTCCAGGTCACGAATCGCCTTGAATGCCCGGTACAGGTTACTACCGTTCCCCGGCGTTACCTCGCGCAATGCATCGACGGCCCGGTTGACGACCGTCCCATCCCCGACCGCGAGCCACTCTCCGGTCATATCGGGCAACACACTGGTGACGTTCTCGTTGAAGGTGTAGATTTGAAACTGCGTGCCCGGCTCGAACTTGGTCGTCAGCCAGTCAACCGTATCGACGGTCTGCCGCCATTTCGGCGTCTTGCGTTTGCGCGCATCATCCATCAGGCGAAAACGCAGGACATTGACATAGGAACGGCCGAGCATGCTCGCCGAAGAATCGACCAGGATCAGAACCCGTTCTCCGCCCATTTTCATGCCGGTCAGGTATTGACGATGGCCTTCGCCGATATAACTGCGCAGGCGGCGCCCGGACTGCTTGCCCGGCTCCGCTGCATCGGCCAGCATTTTTTCCTTCGCCTGCCTGAGCCTGTCGACATCCGACATGAGCTTTTCGATGCTGTCGGTTTGCGCCAGTCCCGCCTTGTCCTTTTTTTCGATCTCTTCGAGCAAGCTTGCCAGTGTTTTCTGCAGGGTATCTGCCTCGGCCGCAGCGGCGGCCTGCTTCTCCTGGTCGTCTTTGAGTTTGGTCCGTACCCGGATCAGGTCTTTTCTGCCGTCGAAAACTTCCTGCTCCAGCCGGTTAGTCTCGGACAGCATTTCCTTATTTGCCAGATCGGCACGGTGCGTAACCTGCGCGTTGATGATGATGTAAATCAGGACAATCGCACCGAGGCCGCATGCCATGACGTCCAGAAATGACAGGTTGAACACATCGAACTTCTTACGTGCCATCGTTCGAATCCTGCACGGTCACTTCGGCCAGCACGCTCATCTCGACCGGCGGTTCGCCGATACTGATGACGTCACCAACCTGCAATACGGCTGCCTTGTCGATTTCGTGACCGTTGAGCCGGGTCCCGAAACGACTGTGGTCAGTCAACTCGACGCCGTTCGGACCCTTCTGAATGCTGCAGTGCCGGCGCGATACGCCCGGATTGCCGGCCGGCAAACCAATGCCGTATTCGCCCGGCGCGAGTTCGCTGCCGATACTCAAAGGTTCGCTGCCGATGCGGTAGGCGCGAGCCGCGTGCAACACATGCGTCGGCACGGCCGTACCCGGCAACGATGCATGGTGAACCGTCGCCACGCTGACAGCTGCCCGGTCCCAGCGCAGCGAGATTTTCAGGGGAATGCCACCATTCGCCTTGACGAATTGATCGGCCCGGCCCAGTGCGCCACGGGCGGCGGCTGCCGGTTCGAGCACGAAAGTCACTACCTGGGGCAGACGCTCGATGGCAGCGACAATGCCGGGAAATACGGCAACCCGGTCGGCGAGCTGAATGGCGACACGGTGTCCGGCGACCAGGCGGCTGCGGATATGTTGCATGAGTGGCTCACAATAAATCGCCAGCGCCGCTGCCAGGTGGTCGCGTTCGACGGGCACCGAATATTCCTCGCCACCCCAGTCGAGCGTTGCGGTGACCACGGTGGATCGCTGCAGGGCCGGCAGCCATTCTCCCAGACCGTCGTACAGCGCCTGTTCGCTGGTCGCATCGTGTAACGGATCGAAACGCGTGCGCTCGAGAAAGCATGCGGCAATATGTTCGACACAGGCCCGCTGGAGACGTTCGACGCCGAGACTGTCGATCGATTGCCGGGTATCTATCGCCGTTTCGCCGTCCTGCTTCATCCGCGTCACGGTAATGTCATGCAGTGAGGCATCGATAACCAGCAAATCATCGACTTCATACCGGCAACGAATCGACGCCACGGCACTGTCGACGAGACCGATAACGGGTATCGCCAGTTCTTCGGCGATACCCAGCAGCAGGCCCAGCTGTTCCTGTGACCAGTAAGCAGGAATGACAAACAGTGTGCCGCTGACTCCGGTCGACCAGCCGCGCCACAATGACCGAAGGTGTGCAGAGACGAGATCCGCCGATGCCGCATACGGCCCGGCTGTCATTCTCAGAGGTTCGTCCGACAACTCGCGCCAATAGCGATTATGGATATGCCGCGGCCGCAATCGCGCCTGATGCCATGCCTCGGTGCCGAAAGCGGAGGAACTGCCGGTAATGACCGCGTAACCGGGTTCGGGACGCGCTCCGGAGCCGAGCAAGCCATCCGGCCCGACCGCACCGAGTCCCGCATCATTAAACTCGATCGCAATAGTCGTCATCGGCACATAACCGCATTGCGTATTCAGTGCGTGTACATATGCCTGATCAGGTGTTGATCGACATAGCACTCCGCATCGAATGCAAGGCGCTCCTGCAGCAACTGCAATTGGTGGACGAGAAACATCAGGACGATACTGATCAACAGTGCAATAAACGTCGAATTAAAAGCTGTACCCAGATTTTGCGTGACCCCGCTTATATCACCCTCGACAGCGCGGTTCGCCAGGGTCAGCGCATTGCCGATTCCACGCACCGTACCAATGAAGCCAATCGACGGAATGGCCCATGCGAGATAGCGAATCATCGACAGTTCCGATTCGAGACGCTCGGCCTCGGATGCGACAATCGAGCGCATCGTGGATGAAACGTCCTGGACATTGCGCGTCGCGCCGAATCGCTCCAGCGCGGCCAGCAGGGCCCGGGGCAGCAGTAACTGTCGTTGCTCGTCCGGTAACGCCTGCAACTGCCGCGCATACTCGCGACTGTCCTCCGGCAATATGCGCACACCTTCGGCAACCGGCACGAGGTCGACGGACAGTAGTTCCCGCTCATGGTTCACTGCCCGCGCCTTGTAACCCATGATTGCCAGCGCCCAGATCAGCAGGATAAAACAGGCTTCCTGCTCATAGTCCATGACGATGACGTAGCCGGATCGCTTGGGTACATAATCGGGGTTCTGGGCCGCCTGGATGCGCTGCTCCTCGAGTATTGCCGATGCGTTCGGACGGATGATGCCCACATAAATCGTATGCACGATGATGATCGCAATAATCAGGGAAAACAGCTGGACAACGAATTCAGTGGAAAAACTTTTTTTCATGACCGATTGATCTCAAGTAACGACATACGGAACCGTGAGTGTCCCATAAACCTCCGCGACCCGCTCGCGGCAACACCCTGCTAAATGTCCGAAGGCAAAGCAATGGCCTTGTCGGCGGACAGGGGACGCTTGGGAATAAACTCCTTGACCTCTTCCTTGCCGCTGACACTATCCTCGATCCGGCGGATATCCGCGTCCGCAGCTTCCTCGCTGGATGCTTCGGGCCCGGCAGCCGGTTTTTTCGCCCCGTCGGGAACCGGCTCGTCGGCCATTGCGCCCAGCGCAATGATTCCCGTCAGGCACAATCCGAAAACGACCCGGCGCATATCAGTCACGATCTTCACCTGCTGCATCGGCGTACCGCGCAATGCGAAAACCGACATCGAGCCGGCCCCGGTCACCGAAATCCCGGTATGCCAGGCGCAACTCGCTGATGCTCGAATGCCGCCACCCGGAACCGCGGATCACGTGATACTGGCCGCCATCCGGACCGAGCGGGTCAACCTCGATGCCGTGGTCGCCGGTATAAATGCCATATCGATCATTCACCCATTCGGCCACATTGCCGCCCAGATCAAACAAACCGATCGGATTGGCCGTGAACCGGCCGACCGGCGCCGTCACCGGAAAATTGTCGTTATAGTTGCTCAACACCTTGCTCAGAATACTACGGGCCGACACATCCGCGTAATTCCCGGCGCCGGCCGGAAGCGGCATCCGGGCGCCCCACGGGTATTTGCGCTGCACGCCGCGGCCGCTATAGCGGGCCACCCATGCCCATTCCGCCTCGGTCGGCAGCCGGTAACCGGTGTTGGGCGGCGATGCGAGCTCGATTTTCCCGTCCTTCATGACATAGGCGAACGGCAATCCGTCCTTGTTGCTGAGCCAGTTGCAGTAACCGGTTGCGTCTTCCCAGCTCAACAGGACGGCCGGATGATCGTCGTCGCCCAGTTGCCGATACTTTTCGGCACCGGAAGTGTGCTTGGGCTTGAACGCCCTGAACTGTTCGTTTGTGACTTCATGCTCGGCAATATAAAAGAGCCGCACCAGTCTGACCTCGTGTTGTGACTCGTTCGGCCGTCGCCCCTGTTCCCGGCGCGGTGAACCCATCTCGAATTGCCCGGGACCGACCAGGCGTAACGTTGCGCCCTGGAATGTCCTGATGACCTGGGGATGCGCCGCGATCACTGCCTCTTCGGGTGTCAGCAACCTGATGTCCAGTGTCTGGGGCAGGCCGGGCTTCGGTAATATTGTTGCCCGGTAGGATGCAAAACCGGTCTTGCGAATTTCGATACGATGGTCGCGCGCCGGCAACTTCAATGACTGCCCGGTCCGGCCGACCGACCGACCGTCGATCAATAATTCGGCATCGCCGGGAGTACTGGAAATCCGTACGACACCGGTCCGGGCCTGCAGATCGAGGTGCATCGTCCGGCTGCGCCCCGATTCCATGCGAATTTTCCGGCTCACCGGCGCATAGCCGGGCTTGGTCACGATGACCGCGTGCTTCGCACCGGGCGCCAGTTCGACATCGATCGGTGTCTTGCCGCGGTAGCGCCCGTCGACGCTGACCGTGGCGCCGGGAGGACGGGTGGTCACCGACAGCAATCCATCCGCCTCGACCAGGCGGATATCGGCCAGTTCGAGCGCATCGCCGGCCACCGTGGTCAGCGAGCGACGCCACGGCTTGTAACCCGCTTTGCGTAACACGATATTGTGCGCTCCGGCCATGATCCCGACGGTTGCCGGCGTTTGCGCCACCGCTTCGTCATCGACGCTAACGGTCGCACCGGCAGGTACAGTCGTGAACGTCACATCGGCCCAGCCCGGGCTGAGTTCGGCGCGAAATGTCTGCAGCAGATCTCGCCCCTCGATCTCGATCGATCCGGAATAATCCAGATATCGATCGGTCTGGATCAGAACGTCGTGAGGACCCGCCGCGACGGTGACCGGCCCGTCATCCGTCGAACCGAGATACTGCCCGTCGATTGAAATACGTGCCGTGACCGGGGGTTGTGTCTCGACTGCCAGGCGCCCTGGCAGTTTTTCCAGTTGTACGGTGAAAGTCTGGTTGGCGGCCTTATTAACGACAATCTCGTCCCGCGCAGGAACATAACCTTCGGCCGTGGCGATGACATGATAAGTACCCGAGTGCAGCAGGTATCGATCGCCGAATTTCGGCTTCAGCAAACCGCCGACGATGTGCACTTCGGCATCTGCCGGCGTGATATCGATCAGCACTGCCTTCGACGTAAACAGGTAGACCGCCGCGATCAGCAGCACGGCCAGCGCACCCGCACCGATCAGTTTTGCGCGCCGGTTGGCGCCGGCTTCGGGTCCGGCACGCCCTGCGGGCTTGCGATGGCGGATCGGCGTAATCCGGATATCCGTATCGCCGGTACCGTCATCCGGTGAAAGAATCTCCGGCGGCAGGGTCGGATAGTCCACGGGCTGCGCCGTGACGACAAATCGCCATTCATTATCGTCAAAAACACAGTCGATCTTCGTGCCGTTTGCTGCAACACAGTCACCGTTTTCGAGCCACCGGTTGGCCGAGACCGGATCGTCATTGACGGTCAGGCCATGCGCAGCGCCGATACGGTGCAGAAACGGACGTTCATCGAGCACGTCGATCAATGCCACATCGCCATCGTCGGCCGCACCGGCGATACGGATATCGGCACCCGGCAGGCAGCCGATTTTCAGCGGCCAGTCGCCGTCACCCAGCAAACGTTCGCCGTTCGCATCGACAACAACGATTCTGCGATTCAAATCGGTTCCTCACAGGCCAGCACGATCGGCGGCATTGCGCCGTCGACAACGACGCGAAAACTGCGGCGCACGTCGCGAAAGCCGTCCCGTTTGCCAACTGCCACATACACGCCGGGTTTGAGATTCACGGTTCGGGTGGAAAAGACCCCGAGACGACCGACTTTGTATATCACAACATCGGTCAGATTGTCCGATTCGAAATGCACCTGCACCGGTGTCGCGGCGGTTTGCAATGACGTGTCGAGCCGTTTGATCTGTTCGGCCAGTTTCGGCCCCGGGTCCGGAACCTGCCGTGCCCTGGCCAGCACCGCCGAAGCCTGCCGGGCCACCCGGTCTTCGTAGAATCGATCCACTTTACCCAGCGCGTCGTCGAGATCCATACCCAGTTGCGTGCGTTGCCGGGCCCGTTGCAGATCGCCTTTTACCTGTTCGATCCCCGGGTCGATCGCCAGTATTTCCGTGTAGTAACCTGCAGCATCCGCCCAGCGTTCCCCGGCTTCGGCAATACGGGCCGCCACGCGCAACGCAACAATTTTCTTGAGTTCCCGGTCCGCCTTGGCCTGACGCAAGGCTTCCAGCGCTGCCGCATCGCCGGGCCTGATTTTCAGCGCAGCACGAAACGCCTGTTGCGCCTGTTCGTAATCCTCGCGCTGAACGGCGCTGAAACCGGTTGCCATCTGCGTCTCGTATCCGGCCCGGGCCCTGGCTTCGCGCACCCGACCGAGCGCCTCGGTTGCCGGGGTCCATTGTGCGTCGAGTTCCAGCACCTTTCGATAGAAAGACTCGGCCGCCCGCCAGTCTTCCTCACGTTCCGCTTCGCCGGCTTTGTCCATCAATTCCAGTACCCGGTCGAGTTGCAGGGCTCGCTGCAGCCCGTGCTCGGCATCCGGCTGCTTCGGCCGGATCGCCAGTGCAATCTCGAACTGGTGAATGGCCGCGTCCCGGTCGTGCGCGAGCAAGGCCGCGTTGCCGTCGTCGAGTGCGCGCGCAAATGCCTCGGGTGCCCGGGACTCCAGCAGACGCATGCGCTCCAGCGCCTGGCGATGATTCGCCAGCGCCGCAACGTAGTCGCGTTCGCGGTAGGCTGCGTTACCGGCTTCGGCCAGTCGCTCGGCCTGTGACCAATCGTCTCCCCCCCATTTTTCGACACCGATCGAAGCCAGCCGTTCCTCGATCACCAGCATTTCTCCGAGCGTCTCGTCCGCGCCTGCGCGCTGTGCGGCAAGCACGGCCGGATCGACCGGCGGCGGCTGACCAGTTTGCGTGGGCGGCTCGGCCGGCGCAGGCGGTGATTCCGGATCCGTCACCTCAACCAGCGCACCACGTTGCGCAACGATCGATGGCAAAATGAAAATAACGCCGACCGCGACCACGATCAAAAGTCCCAGTCCTGCCAGCACAATACCTGGTCGCAGCCCGTGCGATTCCGGTTGAATCTTGCGCGGCAATACGGGTCCGGTGTCTTCGCCGGATCCTTTTTTTACCGGGCCGCCCTTTGCAGGCCGGCGCCGTGGCCGAATGACCGCTTCACCGGTCTCTTCCGCCACCGCGTCGTCCCCGGTAACGGGATAATCGGTTCGCACCTCTTCGAGCACCGAGCGAACGGCGGCGATCCCGGCGGGTCTGCGCGCCGCCTGCTTATCGAGCATGGCGAGTATCAATGCAGTCAGCACCGGCGGAAGTTCGCTGCCGAGTCGGTCTCTGGTCACGGCCGGTGGCCGCTCCCGGCGAACTCGCTGCGGTGTCGGTTCCGGGTGAAACAGGGGCACGCCCGACACCAGTTCGTAAAGCAATGCGCCCAGTCCGTAGATATCGTCAGCCACGGCCGGCGGCTTGCCGTCGAGTTGCTGCGGACTCATGAAGGGCAACGAGCCGCCACCACGTATCCGGATCGCCTGCACGTCTGCGGACACGGCAGCGGCGATGCCAAAGTCGGTCAGGTAATATTGCCCGGTTGCATCGAACAATACATTGGCCGGCTTGATGTCCCGGTGCACGATACCGGCACGATGCGCGTGCTCTATTGCATCGCAGAGCGACAGCGCACACTCCACGATCCGGTCGAAAGGCATGGGGCCCCGATGAGACAGAGTTTGCCCATCGATGTACTGCATCGAAATGAAACACCCGCCGTCCGCCATGAAGAAATCATGCACGCGCACGATGTTCGGATGTATCAGCCGGCTCGCCTTGCGACATTCTTCGCGCAGCAAAGTCATTGCATCGGGAAAGGCCGCCAATTCGGCACTGAGAATCTTGAGCGAGACGTACCCGCCCTGCCGGTTGTCTTCAGCCAGCCAGACCGAACTCATACCGCCACGTCCGAGCTCACGAACGAGCGTGAACCGGTCAGACAGCATCAGCCCGGGCGCCGGTCTTTGCATCAGTTAGCGGATGCCGGAGCGGGTTCCTCCGGAGTCGATTCCTCCGAGGTGTCGTCGGCCGCGATGAAACCGGTTTCAGATGAGTAGATTTCATGCAGCAGGCGGCGCCACTCGAGATATTTTTGTTCGGCCGTGCCGGTCAGGCGGTGGGTCTGGCCTTCGAGTTCGATGACCAGCGGTTCGGCTTCCGAGTTGAATGATTTGCCGATCTCGCGCAACGACTGGCCATGATCTTTCGCCTCGCTTCGCTTTCCATACCCGGACATGATTCCCTGCACGCCCATCAGAACGGCGGTATTCGTGATTGCCGCGTTGCCGCCGCCCGATTGCGACTCATACACGACCGCGCCCACGATGGCTGCCAGCCCCAGCAGGCCGCGCGTCCACGCCGATCGGTTCAGGTCCTGGTAATTGAGCGTTTCTTCGCGCGACATCTTGCGCCAGTCTTCGTAAGCCGGCGATATCTCGTAATACAGGCTTGCATAATATTCGTTCAGGGTATCGGCGAACGTGTATTCGCGTTCGCGCACGGCTCGCATCCGCTGCACCATCGGGTCATCGACGGCAGGCAGGCGACGAATCGTATACCGACCGTTGTTTTCGGCCAGGTTATCGGCAAAAGCAGCCGGTACGAGATCCGCGGCAAAACGCAGCTCGGCAACACGACGTACCGTTTTGAGTTCCTTGTCCGAGAGCCGGTTACGCCGGGCAAGGAGATCGTTGGCGATCTCGTTGTAGACGTTCTGGTAGGGATCCACGGTCAGGTCGCGATATTTCGAATAGGCTTTCTGCGGGATACGGTCTGCATACGCCTTGTTCAGCCATTCCCTGCCCGTCGAGTCCCAGGCACCGATGCGCAACTTGACATCCAGCCCGTCCGAACGATCGATGCGCCCCCAGACCAGGACATCGACCGAGTCGGAACGTTCGGGCAAAACCCAGACCGACCCCCACAGCCCGGTGCCCTCCAGCGTCTTCTTCAGGTGATAGGGCATATAACGCGCTTCGGCGCGCCGCACATCCGGAAAGACGTTACCTTCCACCGCCTCCTGGTCATCGTCGACGCCGGGGTCGAAAATCAAGATGCCGACGTCGAGCAATGCCTGCTCGGGGACTTCCGTTTGGGCCTGTATGACATCGACGGTGTCGTAGGTAATCATTCGCGAACCGGCGCATGCGCCCAGCAGCACGATTGCGGCGACCGACGCCAGCAAGCGCGAGGCCCGGGCAAACGATACCCCGGATCGCGCACCTGCCTGTTCCTGTTGAAAATATATCGCCATCGGATATGCGTTATTTCAGTCCCATGTGTTTGCGATATTCATCCCAGAGCGCATCGCGGATCAACGGGTCCTTTTCGGCCAGCGCCGCCTCGCGGATCTGGCGAGCCACCTGGTCTTCGGCGGTTTCATCAATGGTAATATCGTCCGGCAAATCGGCAACCTGTTCTTTACCCGGGCTACTCCGGCCACCGCCGGTCGTGCCGTCGCCCATTTCTCCGCTCCCCCCCGCGGCGCTGCCTTCACCGGCCTGGCCTGCTCCGTTTCCGGGCTGACCGCCGCCCGCCGGCGATCCCTTCGCGTCACCGGCGCTGCCGACTCCACCAATACTGCCGCCTTTCATGCTGGCCGTGCGCACCGATTTCTCATCTGCAGTTTCCTGCTGCTCCGCCGCACCGGCCGAACCCTGGATACCGGCCTGTTCACGGCCCATTTGCCGGTCGAAATCACCCAGTGACTTCTCGAATGTATCGTCGAGCCCTCCGGAGCCCGTTCCCTGGCCCTCCATTCCCTGGCCGCTCATGGAGCCGGCAGCACTGCCGGCGGCTGACGTGCCGTTCCCGGCCATCGATCCGGATGCCTGCCCGGACGACTGATCACCGTTGGCCTGACCCGCGTGTCCGGCCCCGGCCCCGGCAACAGCAGCGCTTCCTTCGCTGTCAGAACCACTGTGATTCGAACCGCTCGCATCCGCCTTGCCGGTTTGTTTCGCACCGGTTTCTGCGGTCGGGCCACCGGCGGTTGACGCCTGACTGGCCTGACCGGCCTGACCGGCCTGACTGTCCCGGGTCCCCTGGCTGGCTTGAGTGCCCTGGGCGCCTTGAGTGCCCTGGGCGCCCTGACTGCCCTTATTGCCCTTATTGCTCTGGCTGCCCTGGCTGCCCTGGCTGCCCTGGCTGGCGGACTTCTGCCCGGAACCCGAAGTACCGGCAGGCGGAATACTCGGAATATTCGCCGGCGAACCGGCAGGTGTGCTGGTCTGGCTGTCCGGTTTCTGCAGACTCGGGTTGCAACCGGCCAGCAGCTGGAAAACGGCGGATAGAGCGGTAACTGTCAAGGCGTGTCTGAAATTCATGGTTGTGCCGGTCAATCGTTGCTGTACCGTTCCTGATCGCAGGTTTGGCTGTTGCCCTCATTATATCGCCGTAAGCGGGGTAACGACGCGTTTTTAGAGTTTCCGGGTCGTCTTAAGTTCAATAGCCGCAACCGCCGCAGGCAGGAACCCTGCCCGGAACCGCCTGACAGGCCCCGTATTGCCCGATATACCCCGGCTTCCATCATCGTCCCGGCCCGCGCAGACCCGGCCTGTACCGGCCACCCCCAACCCGGGCCGGATCTGCTAGCATTCACAGCCGGTTTTCGGCCAGCAGCAACATAGGAACGGAACAATGGCGTTAGCGGAAGTCCTGACGGATTTAAAGGGAAAAATCGGCGCAGAAACGCATCTGAGTGACTGGTTTGCGGTCACCCAGGATCTGATCGACCAATTTGCGAAAGCGACCGGCGACCGGCAATGGATTCATGTCGACGAGCAGCGCGCACGCAAAGAATCGCCCTACGGCACTACCATCGCTCACGGGTATCTGACGCTCTCTTTATATCCGATGCTGCGCGGTCTGGTTGATAATGACAAGCCGATATTCCCCGGTGTCAAAAATATTATTAACTACGGTCTGAACAAGCTTCGTTTCACGAATGTCGTCAAGTCCGGCAGCAGAATCCGGGCCCGCTGCACGCTGCTCGATGCAGAAGAGGTCAAAGGCAGCCTGCAACTGACCGAACAATATATGGTAGAAATCGAAGGCGAGGACCGGCCCGCCTGTGTCGCCGAGTGCATCATGCGGCTGTACTTCTGATCCCGTGTCCTGCGAACCGCTCATATGCAACGATGCCCTGCGCGTCGAAAGACACGATGCTGTTTTGAAGCTGACCGTTAACCGGCCCGAAAAACGCAACGCATTACGCCTGGATCTGCTCGATGCGCTTGGCGAAACACTGGCCGGGCATGCGGAAAATAAAGCGATAAAGGTTGCGGTCATCACGGCGTCCGGTGACCGCTGCTTCGCGGCCGGCGGCGACCTGCAGGAACTCGATGCCATCCGCTCGGCCCCGCAGGCCGAAGCCATGTCCAAACGCGGTCGTCGCGCCCTGGACCGGATTCGCAACTTTCCGCTGCCGGTCATCGCCGCACTGAATGGCCTGGCGCTCGGCGGCGGCGCCGAACTGGCCATGGCCTGCGACTTCCGGATAGCGGCACAGCACGCGGAGATCGGTTTTCTGCAGGGTCAGCTCGCCGTCACGACGGCCTGGGGTGGCGGTATCGATCTCGTCGCCGCAATCGGCAGCCAGCGCGCGCTGGACCTGTTGATCAGCGCCCGTCGACTGACCGCCACCCAGGCTCTCGAAGCCGGCCTGTTCGACCGTGTTTGCGCCGATAACGAAAGCCTCGATACCTGCCTTGCCGCTTTCCTGCAGCCCTGTCTCGCACGGAGCCGGCAGGTACTCAATGGCTTCAAGGCACTGGCCGCCGGTCACCGGCACATCATCCACAAGCACCTGTCGAGTATCGAACAGCAACATTTCGTTACATCGTGGACAAACGACGATCACTGGGTCGCCGTCGGCCAGGCCACGGCCGGCCGCCGAAAGAAATAAAGCGCCGGTTACGCCGCGCTGTCGCGCAATTCCCGGCGCAGAATCTTGCCGACGGGTGACTTGGGCAACTCGGAGCGAAACTCGACGAGTTTCGGCACTTTATAGGCGGCCAGATTCTCGCGGCAATGCGCGCGAATCGCATCGACATCCTCGACTGCTCCGGGTTTGAGCACGACGAAGGCCTTGACCACTTCACGCCCGCGCTGGTCGCGAACACCAACACAGGCCGCCTCGATGACATCCGGATGCATCGTCAGCACATTCTCCACCTCGTTGGGATAAACGTTGAATCCCGATACGATGATCATGTCTTTCTTGCGATCGACGATCGTGAAATAACCCTGCTCATCCACAACGGCAATGTCGGCGGTCTTGAAAAAGCCGTCATCCGTCATCACCTTTGCCGTAGCCTCCGGATTACTCCAGTAACCCGACATGACCTGCGGGCCCCGCACGCATAATTCTCCGGGTTCGCCGATCGGCACTTCACGGTTCGCATCGTCACGCAAAGAGACATCGGTGCTGGGCAACGGCAGCCCGATACTGCCGCGAAACTCGGTGAGACCGAGCGGATTCGAGGTCACGACCGGCGATGTCTCGGACAGGCCATATCCCTCGGTAATTACCGTATGCGTGATCGCCGTCCACTGCCTTGCCGTGTCGTCGAGAACGGCCATGCCGCCCGCCGAGACAATTTTCAGCGCAGAAAAATCAACGCCCGGAAAATCCGGATGGTTGACCAGGCTCTGATACAGCGTATTGACGCCGGTTATGGCCGTGAAGGAATATTTTTTCAGCTCCCGCACAAACCCGGATGTGTCCCGCGGATCGGTTATCAGCACATTGTGCGCGCCGATAGCCATATAGCACAGGCAATTACAGGTCAGCGCATAAACGTGATACAGCGGTAAAGCCGTGACGACCATTTCCTGACCCTCGACGAGGAGTTCGGCAAACCAGGCATTGAGCTGACGCACGTTGGCGACGAAATTCCCGTGGCTGAGCATCGCCCCTTTCGCCCTGCCCGTCGTGCCGCTGGTATATTGCAATACGGCCAGATCTTCGCCGCTCAATGTCTCGGCCCTGAAGCTGTCTGGCGATGTTGCAAGCATATCCCTGAACCGAACGGCGCCATCGATCTCGTAAGGCGGAACCATCTTTTTGATATAACGGACGACAAAGTTGACCAGTGGACGGCGCGGGAAAGACAGCAAGTCGCCGATGTCGGTGACCACGACTCGCTCGACTGCCGTTTCGTCGATAATTTCGGCCAGCGTCGCGGCGCTCATGGACGTGATCACGACCGCACGGGCACCCGAATCGATCAGCTGGTACTCGAGTTCACGAGCCGTATAAAGCGGGTTCACGTTGACGATCACCATGCCCGCCCGCAGAATACCGAACAACGCCACCGGGTACTGCAGCAGGTTCGGCATCATGATTGCAACACGATCGCCCCTCGACAGACCGGCTTCGGTTTGCAGCCAGGCTGCAAACCGTGCGGAAAGATCATCGAGTTCGCGATAAGTCAGCGATTGACCCAGATTCGTATAGGCGATCTGGCCGGCATAACGTCTGCAGGATTCTGCCAGAATATCGACGAGTGACTCGCCCGGATCCAGATCAAGTTCGTAGGGTACGCCTCGGGTATATTGCTTCAGCCAGATCTTTTCCATGTACCATCCATATATTGCAGTCCCGTCACTCCGAATCCGGCCCGGACTGCCCCGAGAGTGTGCCATCATCAGACATTCGGGTTATTGTCGCACCGGGTCTGCGTGAATGCACCTGCCCGAAAACCCGAAAAATTGGCGCCGATCGGCGAATCCTGCTACCGTCGCTGCCGTTTTTATGCCGGTTTCGTGTCCGCGTTTATATAAGGTATAACGGATCCTGAAAAATTCATGTATTTGGAGTCGAGTGTGGCCGGGTCAAGAATTCCACGTTTTTACAAGATGAGCATCAATGAGCGCGTTCATGCGGTCCGTGACAAGGGACTGCTGACAGACGGCGACTTTGACAGCCTGGTATCCGGCGAAGCGACACTGGATCTCAATGCCGCCGACAAGATGATAGAAAACGTCATCGGCGTGCTGGGCCTGCCCATCGGGCTGGCGCTGAATTTTCTGATCAACAGCAAGGAATATGTGGTACCGCTGGTCGTCGAAGAACCGTCGGTCGTCGCCGCACTGAGCGCGGCGGCCAAACTGGCCCGCAGTTCCGGAGGATTCACGACGACGTCGACAGATCCGATCCTGATCGGACAGATCCAGGTCATGGAAACACCCGATATCAATCGTGCCAAGGCCGCGATACTCGAGCACAAGCAGGAAATACTCGACCTGGCCAACAGTTTCCATCCCCGGATGGTGGCGCGCGGGGGCGGCGCTGTGGATATCGAGGTATCCAGCTTCCCGCTCGAGTCGATGCAGGACGAAATGATCGCCATACATCTGCTCGTCGACACCCGCGATGCGATGGGCGCCAACCTGGTCAACGGAATGTGCGAAGGTGTCGCACCCCTGATCGAAACGATTACCGAAGGCACGGTTTTCCTGCGTATTTTGTCGAATCTCACAGACCGGGCACTGGCAACCGCCGAAGTCACGCTGACGACCGACCAACTGGCCGGCAAGGGCTTCAGCGGCGAGCGCGTGCGGGATGGCATTATCATTGCGTCGGATTTTGCGCATGCCGATCCCTACCGGGCTGCGACTCACAACAAGGGCGTCATGAACGGCATAGACGCAGTTGCACTGGCCACCGGCAACGACTGGCGAGCCATCGAAGCCGGCGCACACGCGTATGCGGCCCGCCACGGACGCTATGCATCGATGACACGCTGGTCGAAGGATGAAAAAGGCAACCTGCACGGGCACATCGAAATCCCGATAAAAGTCGGCATCGTCGGCGCCCCTCTCGAATCAAATCCGGGCGTTGCGATGAACCTGAGAATGATCGGCGTTGAATCGGCAACCGAGCTGGCTGAAGTCATGGCAGCGGTCGGCCTTGCACAGAATTTTGCCGCCCTCAGGGCGCTGGCCACCGAGGGGATTCAGACCGGGCACATGACGCTGCATGCGCGCAGCGTCGTCACGGCAGCCGACGCGCCGCCGGAACTGTTCGACGAAACCGTCGACCGGCTGGTTCGCAGCGGCGAGATCAAGGTCTGGAAAGCCGAGGAAATCGTCGCGCAACTGGTCAGCGAACGGGCGAGCGGTGCGAAAAAAAGAAAACTCACGGACGCCGGCACGGGCGTGGGTTACGGCAAGGTCATTCTGCTCGGCGAGCATTCCGTCGTCTATGGCCGCCATGCGATTGCATGTCCCCTGCCGTTGACCATGCGCGCGGTCGTCGAAGACCATGATCAGGGCGTCGAATTGCTGATTCCGCGCTGGGGCATCGAATACCGGCTGGACAAGCCGCCGGAACAGCGCCGCTCTTTCGAGAAAGCCTCGGGGATCATCATGGATCAGCTCGGCCTGAGCGATCGGGGCATGCGCATCGAGGTTTTCCCTGATGTGCCCAGGGGCATGGGAATGGGCGGTTCGGCGGCTCTGGCCGTGGCCATTATCCGTGCACTGGATCTGCACTATCGACTCGGCCTGTCCGACGAGGAAGTCAACCAGCTCGCATACCAGTCGGAAATGGTCGCGCACGGCCAGCCCAGCGGGGTCGATAATACGGTCGCGACATACGAGAAACCGTTGATTTTCCGCAAGGGCACACCGCCGCTGGTCGAATCGCTGCACATACCAGAAACCCTGTCATTTGTGATCGGAATGACCCGAACCGAAGGCCTGACGGCAAGAACGGTGCTGAATGTTCGCCAGGCACGGGACCGGCAACCGCAGCTCTATGAAAAAATCTTCGACGATATTGACGCGCTGGTGCTCCAGGGAATCACTGCAATCCAGAACAATGAGATCCATACCCTTGGCGAGCTGATGAATGTTTGCCAGGGACTGCTCAACGCACTGCAAGTCTCTACGCCGGAAATCGAACGACTGATCGGCGTTGCGCGCAATGCCGGCGCGCTGGGCGCCAAATTGACCGGTGGCGGCGGTGGCGGCGGCGTCATCGCACTGTGCGAAAACAATGCCGAGGAGGTAAAAAACGCGATGGAAGGAAAGGGATTCAGGGCAATGCTGTTCACTGCCGGTGATCAACAATGAATGTCGTGCGTCAGCCCGTGTCCAGCCCGACAGAATCGCTGATTCTGGTGGATGACGAGGACCGGGAGATCGGCTTTTATCCGAAAGCTGAATGTCACGAAGGTCAGGGGCTGTTACACCGGGCTTTCTCTGTTTTCCTGTTCAATGAAGAGGGCGAGTTGCTGCTGCAGAGACGAAGCGAACAAAAACCCCTCTGGCCGTTATACTGGTCCAACAGTTGTTGCAGTCATCCGCGAGAATCGGAATCGGTGGAAGAAGCCGGCAGACGTCGAATCCGCGAGGAACTCCATCTCGTCTGCGATGTTCGTTTTCTGTACAAATTCAAGTACCAGGCCTCGTTCGGAGACCTGGGCAGTGAACACGAAATGTGTCATGTTTTTTCCGGGTATACCAGCGGTGAAGTCATCGCACACCCTGAAGAAATCGCCGAATGGCGCTATATCACCCCGGACGAACTGACCAGGGAAATTGCTGCCGATGGAGAGCGTTTCACGCCCTGGCTGAAAATGGAATGGGAACGTATCCGTGCGGAATATCTGGATGATATTCTGGCCGGGACCGCCCGATAAACCGTCGACCGGCAACCCGCCGGGCGGCGTGAGAAGATACCGCCCGACGGTGCCGTAACAGGCGCTTCCACCCGGCCGTGCTTACGCGACCTGGATTTCGATGGCCTTCGGTTTTTCCACTTCAGCCTTGGGCAAATGCACCTTCAGCACGCCATCCTTGCTTTCGGCCCGGATGGCATCTTCTTTGACATCCGGCGGCAGGCTGAAACTGCGCGCAAAACTTCCGTAGAACGACTCGATACGATGTTGAGTCTCATTCTCTTCGGTCGTTTCCATCTTGCGCTCGCCCTTGATCGTGATCACGCCGTCATGTACCGAGACTTCGACATCATCCTTGGAAACCTCGGGCAATTCCGCCTTGATCAGATACTCGTTTTCAGTTTCGGAAATATTGGCCACCGGACGCCATGCCGCCGCCTCACTCCCGGCGCCGCCGTTTCCGGACACGATCTGCCGTGTCGGAAATGCGCCAAACCGGCCGAACAAATCCTCGAATTCCCGTAACGGGCTCCAGCTTACTAAAGTCATGTCAATTCCTCCTCGTGTCTGAGTCCCGGGCGCCGTAACGCCCTGCTTCTCCAAACATGGGGATGATTAGAATTTTTACAAGGCATCCAGCGCCTGTCTCAGCGCATCGATCAGGTCACCGGCGTCCTCGAGTCCGACGGACAGGCGCACGAGGCCGTCGGTGATGCCGGCGCGCGCGCGCTGCTCCGGCTCTACATCCGAGTGCGTCATGCTGGCCGGGTGCGTGACGAGCGACTCGACCGAACCGAGACTTTCGGCCAGGCTCCACAGTTCGATCGTGTCCATCAGCGCCTTGCCGGCCCGGACGCCGCCGGCGACCTCGAACCAGACCATCGCGCCGAACCCGGACGACTGGGACCTGGCGAGTTCATGCTGGGGGAAAGATTCGAGTCCCGGATAGCCGACGCGTTCGACGGCCGGGTGACTCTCGAGAAAGGCGGCAATCTTCAGCGCCGTGGCAGACTGGCTGTCCATGCGCACAGACAGCGTCTTGCTGCCTTGCAATGTCAGCCACGCGACCTGCGGCGACATGATGATGCCGGATGCATTCTGCACAAAGCGCAGCGCTTCATCCTGCCCGCGGGTACGCGCAACGACGGCGCCGCCGACCGTCGCATTGTGCCCGTCGAAATATTTCGTCGTACTGTGTATGACCAGGTCGGCGCCCAGTTCGATCGGACGCTGGAAGTAGGGCGTCAGAAACGTATTGTCTACGGCATGAACGATACCCGCCTCCCGGGCGATCGCCGATACGGCGCGGATGTCCGTCAACTTTAACGTCGGGTTGCCGGGCGTTTCCGTCACGATCAGCCGGGTATTCTCGCGCAGGCTCCGGCGTACGGTTTGCGCATCGGATGTATCGATAAAGCTGAACTCCACGCCGAAGCGGCTGAATACCTGGTGACACAGGCGATAGGTGCCGCCGTAAATCACATCCGACAGCACGGCATGGTCCCCCGCATTCAGAAAGGCCGTCAATACGCAGTTGATGGCCGCCATGCCGGTCGCATAGCACGTGCAATCGGCGCCCCCTTCCAGATCGGCGAGACGTTTTTCCAGCGCGCGAACGGTCGGGTTGCCGGAACGCGAATAAGAGTAGCCTTTGGCCAGATAGGAATCGACCGAGTCCTGCACGTAAGCCGTTGTCTGGTAAATCGGTGTCAGAATGGATCCGGTGACCGGATCGGGCTCTACGCCGGCATGAATCTGTCGGGTTCTGAATTGCATGGTCGGTGCCTCGCTGAACACTGTTTACCGGGGGCGTGATTCTAGCAGGCTGTTGAAAAAGTCTCAGGCGAGCGCAAGACGAGGCAATAATTGGCGAACAAGCGCAGTGTACACGCCAGTACATGAGCATTGTGAGCCAATTTTTAACGCCGGATTGTGCCGCATGAGGGTTTTTGAACAACCTGCTAACCCGATTATTGACTGCGCGCAGGCCGAACCGGGCGGACACGCTTGTTGCGCAAAACACCGGATTACCGGATTATCTGCAATCGGCATGATTAGGGAGAAACTGAATGACCGACAACGCGTGGCAGGTATTTAATCTGGCCGATCTCACCGGTAAGGTTGCCGGCAATGAACCGCGTTTTCACGAATTTCTGCGCGTACCGGCCCTGAGCGGCGCGATCTATCGGCTCCCGGCTGGTTCGAAAGACATGCAGGCGCCGCACCTGGAAGATGAAATCTATGTCGTGCTCGAAGGGAAGGCCCGCCTGAGCATCGACGGCAAAGATCACGAGATCAAGCCGGGCTCAATCCTGTACGTTCGCGCCACGGCCGCGCATTCGTTTTTCGACATCGAGGAAGATCTGACGGTACTGACCTTCTTCGGCGCAACCACGCCGTAACAACGTCAGAACTGATCGTCGTCCAGACCCATGATCGTGCCGGCGCCCGCCTCGACCCGGGCGCGGTATGTGCCGGCCAGCGGCAAAACCTGTTCCGCGTAATAGGTTGCCGTCACGATTTTTGCCTGATAGAACGATTGATCGCCGGCGCCCGCGTCGAGCTGTCCGGCGGCAGCCGATGCCGCGCGCGCCATTTGCCAGCCGCCGGCAACCGTACCCGTCAACATCAGAAAATTGACCGATACGGCTCCGGGCGCGTCCGGATCGCCGGCAAAATTATCGGCCAGCCACTTTGCTGCGGCAACCAGCTCGCCGACCGCCGCCTGCAAAGCGCCGCGTATAACCGCCAGCCGCTCGCCATGGCGTTCCAGATCGGCCACCGTCGCCTGCATGTCCCCGATCATGAGCCTGAGGGCCTGCCCCTGGTCGCGCAAAATTTTGCGCCCGATCAGGTCGCCGGCCTGGATGCCGGTCGTACCCTCGTAAATCGTGGTAATCCGCGCATCTCGCAGATGCTGCGCAGCGCCGGTCTCCTCGACATATCCCATGCCGCCATGAACCTGCAAACCGATTGATGTCAGTTCCTGGCAGGTCTCGGTACACCAGCCCTTGACGACCGGCACCAGCAGTTCCAGTCGCGCCAGTTCGCGCGCACGCACGTCAGCGTCCGTTTCCCGATCCGCCCGGTCCAGATGCGAACCGGTCACATAGGCCAGACTTCGCATGGCCTCGATCATGGCTTTCATGTGCATCAGCATCCGGCGAACGTCCGGATGCTCGATAATCGCAACGCCGCCTTCATGACCTTTCTTCCGCCCCTGAATACGTTCCCGCGCGTATGCCAGCGCCTGCTGGTAAGCGCGTTCGGAAATGGCCACACCCTCCAGGCCAACGCTCAGCCGCGCATGATTCATCATCGTGAACATGCAGGCGAGGCCTTTGTTCGGGTCACCGACCAGGTAACCGAAGGAATTCTCGTATGACATGACGCAGGTCGGGCTGCCGTGAATGCCCAGCTTGTGTTCGACCGACACGGCGTGCGCATGGTTGGATTCCCCGATCGACCCGTCGGCGTGAATCAGTTTCTTCGGCACGGCAAACAACGTCAGCCCCCTGACTCCCGGCGGCGCATCGGGCAGACGCGCCAGCACGAGATGAATGATGTTCTGCGTCATCTCGTGGTCGCCCCAGGTAATAAAAATTTTCTGCCCGGTAATCCGGTAACCCTCGCCATCCGGCACCGCCGATGTACGAATTGCCGCCAGGTCGGAACCGGCCTGCGGCTCGGTCAGATTCATCGTGCCGGTCCACTCGCCGGCCACCATCTTTTCCAGCAGCAACGCCTTGATTTTTTCGTCACCATGCTCCTCGATGGCCCGCGCCGCGCCCTGGGTCAGCAACGCGCACAGAGACCAGGCGAGACTCGCCGCCTGCCACATTTCCTCGACGGCCAGGCCGACCACATACGGCAATCCCTGTCCGCCCACTTCGGTGGATTGGGAAATACCGGCCCAGCCGTCTGCGGTTATTTGCCGGTACACGGCCTTGAACTCGTCCGGCACGATGACCCGGCCATCTTCGACGCGTGTCCCCTTGCGGTCCCCTATTTCATTGATCGGCGCGATAAGCTCGCCGGCGAGCTGGGAAGCTTCTTCGAGTACCGCCTCGACGAGATCGGACGTCGCCTCTCCGAAACCGGGCAGACGGTTGATGCCGTCCAGATCGGCCAGCCGGGTAATGGCGAACATCATGTCCTTGACCGGCGCGTGATAGTCAGACATAGAAACTCTCTCCTGATTCAGGCAGCGTATTCTATCAATACCCGGCACCCTTATGCCCGGCGAACCGGTCGATATGGGCCGTAATTTTCCAGGTGTGCAGTCTGTACGGTTGGCGAACACCGCTGAAACCGGTCAGAATCACCCCCATGAGCACGCCCGAGCATTCATTTATCCTGACCGTCGTCTGTCCGGATACCGTCGGTATCGTCGCCGCGGTGTCCGGTTACCTGAGCGACCGGGGATGCTTTATCGAGGCATCGAACCACTATGGCGATCCGGACACACGGCACTTTTTCATGCGCACATGCTTCACGCCACCCGGCGAGGCATTCTCGGACGCACGATTCAGGAAAGAATTTTCCGCGATTGCCGAAAGGTTTTCGATGGACTGGCGCCTGTTCGACCAGTCAGTACCTGCACGTGTCTTGATCGTTGCATCGAAACACGAGCATTGCGTCAATGACCTGCTCTATCGGTACCGAACGGGCGCGCTGCGGATGACGATTCCGGCGATCGTATCGAACCACCGCGATCTTGCGCCACTGGCCGAATGGCACCGGATCCCGTATTTTCACGTGCCGGTCGATCCGGGCACGAAACCCGGAGCGGAACAGCGCCTGCTGGAAATCATCGACGACACGCGGGCCGATCTGGTTGTACTGGCCCGTTACATGCAGGTTCTCAGTGACGAATTATGCAACCGGATGACCGGACGCATTATCAATATCCACCATTCTTTTCTGCCCGGCTTCAAGGGTGCGAAACCGTATCACAAGGCACACGAACACGGCGTCAAGCTCATCGGCGCCACAGCGCATTACGTCAGCCCGCAACTCGATGAAGGACCGATCATCGAACAGAGGGTCGAGCGCGTCGATCACAATCACTCGATCGACGAGCTCATCGCGGTCGGGCGCGACGTCGAAAGTATCACGCTGGCGCGTGCCGTCAGGCTGCATATCGACCATCGCGTGTTTCTGAACGGCAGTAAAACCGTCGTTTTCAGGTAAGGCTGTCCGTCGTCACCTGCCACAATCCGCCGCATGCAAGACCTTCGGGTCGGCGACTGTCCTCAGGAAGGCACAACTTTTTCTGTTGATCCGCCCTGGCCCTTTGCGATATTTGTCGCCAGTGCGATCATGGACGAGATGTCCGCCGGATTGGCCGGTACCACCAGCGTATTGCCTTTCCTGGCCAGATGGCCGAACTGGTCGATATACGCTTCAGCCACCCGACTGCCGCGGAACCCGAATGAACAGCAGCCACACCGGATTGATCGCCAAATCCGGAACAGCACCAATATCTCAGCAACTCGCGGGAATTTCTAAAACGACCGAGCCGGAAAAACACAAACCGGCCATACCGGTCAAAGGAATCAGCACCGTGAGCGGTTATGGACAAAACGCGGATTTCAGCGCCGGTCGATTACCGGGCGCAAAGCTTCGGCGGCCTCGAGCAGCGTTCTTTCGGTCGTCTCCCAGCCGATGCAACCGTCCGTCACCGAGACACCATAGCGCAGGTCAGCCGGATTCGCAGTGATCTTCTGGTTGCCGGCGTGCAGATTGCTTTCGAGCATCAGGCCGATGATGGAACGATTACCGTTGACGACCTGTTCGATGCAATTGCGCGCAACGACCGGCTGGACCTCCGGATCCTTGTTACTGTTGGCATGGCTGCAGTCGATGACGATGCGCTCGGGGAGGCCCGATTTGCGCAACGCTTCCGAAGCGGCGGCAACGCTTTGCGCATCGTAGTTCGGTTGCCCGCCGCCGCCGCGCAATACCACGTGGCCGTAGGCATTGCCGCGCGTTTCGAATACCGCCGTCCGCCCGTCCTGGTTGATACCCAGAAAATGATGTGACTGTCGCGCCGATTGCAGCGCATTGACGGCAACCTGCAAGGAACCGTCCGTGCCGTTTTTGAATCCGACCGGCGTCGACAGGCCGCTGGCCATTTCACGATGGGTCTGGGATTCTGTCGTCCGCGCACCAATGGCCGTCCAGGCGATCAACTCGCCCATGAATTGCGGCATGATCGGGTCCAGTGCCTCGGTTGCCGTCGGCAGGCCGCGTTCGGCCAGATCGAACAGCAGCTGGCGGGCCATGCGAATCCCTTTGTCGATATGAAACGAATCGTCCATGTCCGGGTCGTTGATCAGGCCTTTCCAGCCGACTGTCGTGCGGGGTTTCTCGAAGTAGACACGCATCAGCACCACCAGCGTGTCGGCAACTTCGTCGGCCAGCGACTGCAGGCGTTCGGCGTATTCGAGCGCCGCATCGATGTCATGTATCGAGCACGGCCCGACGACGGCGAACAGGCGCCGGTCCCTGCCGTCGATAATGTCGTGCAGGGCGGCCCGGCTGGCGAGCACGGTCTGTTCGCCGGCCGGGCTCATCGGCAATTCCGCCTTGATCCGGGCCGGCGTCGGCAGAATCGTCTTGTTGACGACATTGACATTATGTATCCGGTTTTTCATGTCTCTATGATCAGGTAGCGCTGCACAGCCGAGTAGAATAGCAGGTTCCCGATCGATATGAACTGACCGGACGACGGAACGCCGGCAGGTATCGTTCATCGGCCAGACTGACGTAGAATCCAGTCTGGATTCGGCAAAGACCATCGGCATTCCCACATGAAGGCGATACGCTCGTGCCCCGCAAAAAACTGCTGAGAGCGCGTCAGAAACTCGGTAAATACCGGATCGAGAGACGCCTGTCCGACGGACCACGCGCCGCCGTCTACCAGGCCTACGACACGATCCACGGTACCAAGGTCGCGCTGAAGATCCCGGACCCGGACATCATGGACGAGGCATTCCTCGACGAATTCCGGCGCGAAGCCCGCCTGTCCGTGCGCATGGAACACCCGAACGTCCTGCCGATCCAGAATGCCTGTTTTCTGGACAATTATTTCGTCATCGCCATGCCGCTCGGTATCGAGACGCTCGGCGATCGCATGACCCGGCGCATGTCGAACGAACTGGCGCTCGATTTCACGCGCCAGGCGCTCGCGGCCGTCGCCCATGCACACAGCCGCAAGATCATCCACTGCGACGTCAAACCGGAAAACTTCATCATCTTTGCGAACAACCGGCTGCAACTGACGGACTTTGGATTTTCGAAGATTGCTCTGCGCTCGGTCAAAAAGGCTTCCGGTTCCGGCACCGTCGGCTACCTGTCGCCCGAGCAGGCGCTGGGACGCCCGATGTTCCAGTCCGACGTCTTTGCGCTGGGCCTGGTGATCTACCAGTTATTCAGCGGCCGGCTGCCGGAATGGCCTTATAAATGGCCGCCGCCGGATTATTCACGAATTCGCGGCAAGCTCCGGCCCAAAATGCTGGCCTGGCTGCGCAAGGCAATGGAATTCAAACCGCAGGATCGCTTCAAGAACGCGGTTGCGATGGAACGGGCCTTCGACAAGATTCATCCGAAGCTGGTCAGACGTGACCGGTAAGCTGTCACCTGAAACCATGCACAAGGGCGTGCTCGACAACGCACGCCTGTTTCTCGGCGCTGCCGATGACGAACGCGAAGCCTGGACGACCGGTCTCGGTGAAGTGGCCGTCGTATCGATTGCCGACCGGGAAAAACCGCGGCCGAACGAAGATTCCGCCGCGGTCATCCCGGTCAATGACCAGTACCTGGTGCTGATCGTCGCCGACGGCGTCGGCGGCATGACCGGCGCCAGGCGCGCGTCGAACCTGACGGTCGAAACGATTGGCGCGCATATCGCCAACATCGATGAAACCAACGAACCGCGTTTGCGCACCGCCATCCTCGACGGAATAGAGGCGGCGAACCAGGCCATCCTGGACCTGGGAACCGGGGCGGCCAGCACCCTGGTACTGGCAGAACTCGGACCCGGTTATGTGCGCACCTACCACGTCGGCGATTCGATCGTGCTGATGTGCGGCCAGCGCGGCGCACTGAAGTTCCTGACCACGCCCCATTCGCCGGTCGGCTTCGCGATGGAAGCTGGACTGATCGACGAATCCGAAGCGCTGCAACACGCCGAGCTAAACCTGATTTTCAACGTCATCGGCTCGACCGACATGCGCATCGAGGTCGGTTCGGAATTGCCGATGGCCGCGCGCGATTCACTGCTGCTCGCCAGCGACGGGTTGACGGATAATGTCCTGCAGGACGAAATCATCGACGCCATTCGCACCGGACCGGTCGCCGACTCTCTGTGTACCGTCATGAATCTGTCACAGAACCGGATGGGTGCGGAAAAGGAGGGGCAACCCTCCAAACCCGACGATTGCACGGCTATCCTGTTTCGACCGAGAGTTCCGGGCAGAAAAAAAGCCGGCCCGCCCCCCGCATAAACGATTGCCTGAACAGCGGTTACCGGAGGCCGATTATCCACATACGTATTGCGGCCTCGTGCGCGGCCTGTAGAATGGCGGAATCCTGAAATCCGGAGAATGACAATGACAAAGGAATCCACGATACAACCGTTCGTAAAGGGTGACGTATTTGCCGGCGTAACCCTGCTGAACAATCCCGATGACGATCACGCCGGCGACGGGCGCATCATCCAGTACGATGCCGATCTGAATGAGAAAGGCGTCCTGTGGACCCAGGGCACGACACACTTGGTCGGCGGCCTGAAATTCGGACCCGACGGCAACCTGTGGGCATTCGACAGCATGGCATTTGCGGTCATCCGCGTCAGCCCGGAAGGCAAACAATTGCCCGCGATCAAATTTGCCGACAAGTCATTTTCCAACGTCTGCTTTCTGCCCGACGGCAACCTGATCTTCGGCGAACATCTCGTCGGCAACGAAATCAAACTGCCGCCGGACCGGCCTCTCAAAACGACGCTGCCGTTCATGCCCGGTACCGAACGTTTCGGTGACGGCCACGTGTTCAAGTTCACGATGGACGGTGAGCTGCTGCAGGAATTCAACACGGAAACGCACGGCGGCATGCCGGGTTTTCTCGGCTGTACGTCGACGACCTTGCTGCCGGACGGCAAAACGCTGGTCTACAATTCAGAACTGGGCAATCGCGTGTTTCGCTACGACCTGGAGGCGGACCGGCAACTGCCGGACCTGATCACCTATACGCCGGAAAGCGGCGACATGGTGATTTCTTCCGCACTGTACCAGGGCGACAAGCTGCTGCACATCAAGGCAAATTTCCGCAAGGGGTTCGTCCTGCAAATCCTCGACCTCGACGGGAACGAGATCAGGACTTACGAGATGCCGCCCCCGCCGGGATGGGCCGGGCTCGGCACCTCCATCGAGGACAACATGGCCTTCGTCGGCAACTTTTTCACCGGCAGTTTCATGAAATTCAATCTCGAAACCGGGGAACCGGTGGCCACCGCCGACACCGGCGTACAGCGATCGCTGGCAGGCATTGCCCAATATCCGGGCTGATCTCCGGCCGCAAAACAGGCAGGGGAATGGACGTTCGACACGCCCATTCCCCTTTACTTTCTGCCGGTGCAAATTACCAGGGAAGTATCGTTCCGTCGTAATGGTAGAACGAGCCGGTCGTCTCGACGGTCAGTCCGTCGATATTCCGGATCATGTCGGCGACCGCAACGTCCACCGGTCGCAGAAATTTCCTGAACTGTTTCGGCAGACCGGCCATCATGCGGGTATCGGTAGGTCCCGGATTCACCAGCCCGACACTGATGCCTTCGGGCTTCAGCTCCAGCGCAAGATTATACATTTCCATGTTCAGCGCGGCCTTGCTGCTGCGATAGAAATACAGACGGGGCCGCTTTGTGCTGCCGATCGACCCCTGGCTGGACGATACAGCGACAATTTTCCTGTCACGGCTGGCCCTGACATTCGGATAAAACGATTCGGCGATCTTCAGCGGCGCTATCGTGTTGACCAGCAGCACATCGGCAAACCGGTCGAATTGCATCTGCGTAAACTTCTGCTGCTCTTTGGTCGCGGTAATGCCCGCATTGAGCAATAACAGGTCAATGGGCGTATCCGCATATTGCGCCGCGAGCCTGTCGACACGATCGAAATCCGTAACATCGAGCTGTTCGACAACAATTTTGTCGTTTGCAGCAGCCAGGGCATTGAGATCGTCCGCTCCGGCCGGTTTGCGCGCCGTGGCAATCACATGCCAGCCGCGCTGTGCATATTCCTTAACGAATTCCAGGCCGATACCGCGGTTCGAACCCGTGATCAGCACCGTCGGCACATAATCCTTGCCAAACGCCGCGGCATCTGCCGCCTGAACCGCCGGAACCGACACCAGCCCCGCAATCAATATCACCGCGGCACAAGACCATGCCCGGATCGCTTGCAGATTTCGTTGCATTTTTTTCACTCCCTCTCTCAACATCATGTTGCAAACCCTGTTTAGCTGGTTCGGTGCCAGAATATACCCGCGTTGCGGAAAAATACCGTGCCCGATTGCAGGCGAATCCCAGGAGTGGTCAGGCGGGCGAAATCCGGTCGACCGTCCGTTTCAGATGGGAACGCAGCGCGCGAACTGCCCAGAAACACGCAAACATGATGACCGCTGCGCTGTATAACGGCGCCTGTACCGCGATGCTCTGAAACAGCAGGCCTGACAGGGGCGGGCCGACGAAGCGGCCCATCCATGCACTCGAGTTATAAACGCCGAGCACCAGCCCCCGCTCGTGTTCGCCGGCCTGACGCGACACGAGGCTGGTCATACAGGTGACCGCCATCCCCGCGCCGCCGGCCGTGAAAGTGATACCCACAATCATCATTTGCCAGACCGAAATCTGGGTCATCCAGAGCAATCCGAAGCAATAGGCGGCGACACCGAACAGCACCAGATTGCTCTCGCCGAATCGCGGCGCGAGTTTGCCGACGAAATAACCCTGCGTGACGGCAATCACGAAGCCGAGATAAGTGAAACACAGGCCGACATCCCGGGGCCCCCAGCCAAAACGTGCCGCACTCCACAACGGCATGATGGTCTCGAAAAACCCCATCGCGCAAAAAATCAGGAAACCGATCATGATCAGGCGCGTGACCGTCGGCCGGCGCAAGACCATTTTGATCGCGGCGAAGCCCCCGGGCCGGCCATCGTCGGCGTTTGCCGTGGCACGCTTTTCGGCCGGCAGGCTTTCCCTGAGAAAAAGGATTGCCACCAGCACCAGCAGGTACAGGGCCGCCGCACCGAGTGCCGGCCACATCAGCGTGGCAGTGCTGGCATCGGTTCCGCTCAACAAGCCGCCGAGCGCCGGCCCCATCGTGAAACCGAGACTGATCGATCCCCCGGCCAGACCCATTCCCTGCGCACGCTTCTCGACCGGCGTGATATCGCTGATATAGGCCATCGCAACAGACACGTTGGCGCCCATGATCCCGGACAGCATCCGCGCAAACCCGAGCCACCAGAGGTTTTCGGAAAAGGCCATGATGAGATAGGCGACGAGCATGCCCACCGAACTCAGCAGCAAAATGGGCTTGCGGCCATAACGGTCGCTCATGCGGCCCCAGACCGGGTTGGCAAAAAACTGGCCGAAGGAATACAGGGCGACAATCGTCGTTGCAATCAGCGGTGAAGCACCGAGATTCGAGGCATAAAACAGGAACGCCGGCAAGACGAGTCCGAAGCCCATTCCGGACAGCATGATGGTCACTAGCAGGACAGGCATGTTCGGTTCCGGTTCCTCGAAAAAACAAAGGAGGGCAATGCCCCCCTTTGTTTGCGTTAGCGCCGTGATTTGCGCCGGGCTTTCTTTTTGGTCTTTTTCCGGACGACCTTTTTCTTCGTCGCTCTTTTCTTTTTCGCGGCCTTCTTCGTCTGTTTCTTCGCCACCGCTACCGCCCGCTCTTCGATCGGGATCGGCGATTCCCCGTGCAAATGCCGGATCTGGGCATCGTCATGGTAATGCGGATGCTCGAAATCCTGCGGACCATGCGGATGGTTGTGTCCTTCCGACTGCACCCACTGGTACAGTTTGGGCCGTTGACGATACAGGCCGGCAGCGGCGCGCAGCTTATTCTCGTCGGGATTGGACCACGGATTGTAATGGAAGTAATTATGCAATTTCGAATCGGTACGGCCAAATGCAATCGTACCGAATTCGGAGCGGAACGAACCGTGGTTGATGTACTCCGGACGCCAGAAATAGCCGCCGGTCGGCAGGTTGCCGAACTGCATCATCCATGACTCGCCCCAGATGTGATAGCTCTCTTCGGCCGCATCGTGATAGGAAATGTTGTCCTGGCGGAACTGCGGGGTCATGCAGTACAGAAAGCTGATGGCCTCGGTCAGCGGATCGTAATGCAGCGGCTTGATCAGGCAACCTGACGCAACCGACGGTTGCACGATGTTACCCGGCGCCCAGGGCGCATCGGTATAGGTATTAAGCTCCATGTAGGCATCGGTCAGGGCCAGCTGATGATCCCGATCCGATTCCTCGAAACTCGGTTCGCTGTCGTTATACATGACCAGCGCCTCGGCACCCTGCGGACTGCTGATAGCGCCGATATGCATGCCGGCCGGAATGAACGCATAGTGACCGCGCGTCCAGACCTTGTCGCCCACCTTGAGACGGCCTTCGAGTACGAATATTTCCATGTCCGAGTAACTCAGACCCGGCTTGCGCCTGTAACCGCCATTGAACTGAACCTTCAGCGTACAGGCACCGGTATCGATATCCAGCGACAGTACTTTGTATTCACTACCCCTGAAGCCCGCGATGTCGAACTTCTTGTATGATGTGTCCAGCTCCACGTAGGGTTCGATATGTGGTCGTGCCACTCTGATTTCTCCTTAAAAGTTATGCGTCGGCCGGCCTGACGAGCGAATCGCTCAATAGACAACCTTATCCTTGCGTTTGGGCTGTTTGGGCAAATCCTTTTTTGCGATGACACGCTTCATGTCACCGTTAAAATTGAAGCCGGTCGTCGAAACGGCCTTGAGGAACTGCTTGTACCACTTGGCTCGCTGGGGAGCGATATCGTCATTCATTTCCTTCATGATCGCCCGGTGGCGCTTCTTCTGTTCGGCGATGTTTTCTTTTAACCACGCCTTGTTCTCGCCCGGACGCGGCGGGGCAACATCCTGTACTCGTTTAGACATTATCCGGTCTCCAGTTACATGTATTGTTCGCGATACCAGTCATTGACGTCATCGGCGGTCGTCAGCCAGACGTCGTCATGACCGGCAATATACTCGAAAGCCCGCTTCAGGTGTTTGAATTTATTCGGCTGGCCCACGTGGAACGTATGCAGACAGATCGGCATGCACCGCGCATTCGTCACACCCTCCTCGTATAGTACGTCGAACTGGTCGATGATCATGTCGCCAAAAGCCTCGGATGAAATCCCGAGATTGAGGAAACACGGGATATCGTTGATCTCGACCGTGTACGGCACCGAAATCAGGTTGTTGCCCGGCGTATTAAAGCGAAAGGGCTGATCATCGCAGGTATAGTCGCACAGGTACTCGACACCGAATTCCTCGAGCAGCCGGGGCGTGTTGTCCGTGTGGGTCAGGAACGGGCTCAGCCAGCCTTTGGTCTTGCGACCCAGGGCCTCGTGCATCGGATCCAGGGTCGCCTTCAGAATCCCGCGTTCGCGTTCCTCGTCGAGCGCGTGCACGATCTCCCCGTTCGCATCCGTGACATTGCCGATAAAGTTTGCCGGTGCATTATTGACGCCGTGGCCGATCCAGGCCCAGTTGCGCTTCTCGCCTTCCTCGATGATCCGCGGGTATTCGCGAATGATCTCGGCATTCAGGCAGACCGTGCCTCGCATGTCGCAGGCATCCATCATCTCCATCATGCGCCATAATCCGACGCGGTTGCCGTAATCGCGCCAGCCATAGTTCAGCGGATCGGGGCTGAATCCGGCGGTACCGGGAATCAGGGCCGTACCCTTGATCGCCGCCGGAAAATGCTCGATGTTGATGTAGGGCGTGACCGCCACGCGCTTGCCCTGCGGCAACCGGAACGGCTCGCGATCGATGATCGGCGAATAATCGTAATGCTGGCTTTGAGTAAGTTCGGACATGGGTAACCCCGTTATCTTATGGTAATCAGGTTAAACCGGCCGCTGCCTGACAAATATCAAATCAAAGATTTTCCAGGTATTCGAGCGTCTCCTGTTTACTGATGACGTCACCGTACTTGGCATTGATATCGAACAGGTTTGCCTCGTGCGGCCCGTCATGCCGGTCGCCGACGCATTCACGGACGCAAATCGGGCGAATGCCGTGTTGTACGGTATCGACGGCGGTGGCACGGATGCAGCCGGACGTGGTGCATCCGGTGATGATGAGCGTATCGACACCCAGGCCGTTCAATGTCGCGATCAGCGACGTTCCGAAGAATGCGCTGGCATATTGCTTGACGATGACCAGCTCGCCCGGTTCCGGCACGACTTCCGGGCAAAAATCGGCATAGGGATTGCCCGGGACCAGATCCCTGAGCACCGGGGCCTTCCTGATCCAGATACCGCCGTCCGGATAATCGGGCGGCGTATACAACACGCGCGTATGGATGACCGGCACGTTCTTCTTGCGCGCCAGGTCGAGCAACTCCGGGACTTCCCGAACACAGGCAACGACGCCCGGCGCGTACAGCGCCGAACCTTCCGTCGTATACCCCTGCAGCAAATCGATGACGATCACGGCGGATTTTCTGCCGAATCCGATTCGACTGTCCCACACGCCTTTGTAATTCTGGTCAGCGGAAGCTGCCATATGCCATCCTCCTGGAAACGATTTGTTCTGCTCTTGCGCCTGAAAGCCCATGGTGTCACCGAAAACCTGCATCTGCAACATGCCGGAACGTGCGGTGTCGGTCGGCGTTCACTGCATGCACACACGGATGCCGGGAGCGTTGATTGCCCCTTTTTTTTTCTTGCCGACCCCGCGATACTGACATCCTCCCGCCGACCGGAGATCTGACCTCGATGAGGCTTTTTCGACTCACCGTTCTGTTGCTGATCGCGATCATCGTCGCGCTGAATATTCTGTATTTCAGGGATCCGTGGCTCTGGCGCCGGTTCGTCGACACCTTTGTTTACGCCGTCGGCGAACAGCCGCATATTCTCAGGCCCAACGAACCGGTTGCAGGGGGCGACTCGTTCATCCTGCCCCATGCAACGCCCGAAGAACGGACGATCGATGATCTGTCCATCAAGGCCGTCAAGGACTATGCGGCCGGGTTCGATTCCGACGCGCTGATTATCGTCCACCGGGGCAGGATCCAGGCCGAATGGTACGCACCGGGCATGGACCGTAACAGCCTGACCCAGTCCGGCTCCATGCATCAATCGGTCCTCGCGTTACTGATCGGGATCGCCATCGAACAGGGTGTCATCGGCTCGATCGACGATCCGGTCGGTAAATATATCGATGAATGGCGAGACCGTCCCCGGGGCGATATTACGTTGCGCGAACTGATGATGATGTCATCGGGTCTCACGCGTCATCCCTTCACGCTGAACCCGTTCAGCGAAGCGTTCCGCTGGCGGTACTCTGGTAACACGCTGCCCTATGTCCTCAAAACGCCGATGGCCGACTGGAATCCGGGAACGCGCTTCGAGTACAACGATGTCAATGTCGAGTTGCTCGGCACTGTGCTGGAACGCGCGAGCGGCAAACGCTATGCCGAGTACCTTGAGAAGAATCTGTGGCAACCGATGGGCGGGCAGGAAGCACGGATCTGGCTCGACAGCGAATTTGGCGATGCCTTTACGTCCTGCTGCCTGATGGCCTCGGCACTGGATTGGGCACGGCTCGGGGAACTGATGCTCAAACGCGGAACAGTCAACGGCCGGCATATCGTGCCGGGTGAGTGGATCGATGCGATGATACGCCCGTCTCCGGTATCGAAATGGTACGGGCTGCTGACCTGGCTCGCCTACGACGACGATGTGAATCCGCGCAGCCGGGATCCGGCAACGCTGGGCGCGTTTGCGCGCAAGAATCCGTTTCTGGCCCGTGACGTGTATTATTTTTCCGGTCGCGGTGCGCAACGCGTGTATGTCGTGCCCTCGCGGGAGCTGGTTATCGTGCGCCTGGGGCCGTCGTCCGGCCGCAAGCCGCTGCGAGACGGCTGGGACAATGCATACCTCGTCAACAGCGTGATCAGCGGCATTAAATGAGTTCCCCGGGAATCAGTCCCCTGGGCCGGTTCGGCCGCATTGCCGTGCTGCTGGGTGCCCTCGCCGGGCTGCCGGGCGCCTGTCACAACCCGCCGCAGCCGGCCGATACGGACGTGATCGTCATCGGCGGCGGCATCGCGGGCCTGTCGGCCGCACTGGAAGCCAGTGCCAGCGGCGCCGATGTAATGATCATCGAAATCGCTTCGGTGGCCGGCGGCCACGCCGTCAAGGCCGGTGGATTTGCACTGGTCGGAACACCCGTGCAGGCGCGCAAAGGGTATGCCGATTCGCCGGATCTGGCCTACGATGATCTGATGTCCTGGGGCGAAGATGCCGACCCCGACTGGGTCCGCCTGTTCGTCGACCACGCACGCAGCGAGATTTATGACTGGTTGACGGGATTCGGCGTCAAATTCACGATCCTGCTCGACACGCCCGAAGATAGCGTGCCACGCTTCCATTTTGCCGGCGGCGCGGCCGTTCGCGTCGTCGTGCCAATGCTGCGCGAGGCCATGCAGCGGGAAAACCTGCAATTTGTCATGAATGCCGAGGCCCGGAACCTGGCGAGAGCCGAAACCGGTCTGTTCAAAGTTCGCACCCGCAGCACCCGCAGCACCCGCACCGACATCGCCCGAGAGTACTTGGCACCGGTAGTGATCATTGCGGCAGGCGGTTTTCAGAGTAATCTCGACATGGTTCGGGATAATTTTCGGGTCGGGGACTCGCCGCATGCCGGCGCACCGCGACACCTGCTGATCGGTTCGGGGCGCTATGCGACCGGCACCGGTCTGCGGCTCGGGCAGGGGGTCGGAGCGAAGCTGGTGCGCATGGACCGCCAGGTCACCTTCGTCAACGGCCTGCCCGACCCGCGTCACCCGCAACACGGGCTGCATGTCGAAAATCCGGCCGGTATCCGGGTCGCCGCAAACGGGCGACGGTTCGTCAACGAGTCGGCGTCGGCAAAGGTTCTCGAAGCGGCTGTCATGAATCTCGATCAGCGCATGCACTGGCTGATTTTCGATGCACGGGGTCTGAAAAAACTGCGGATTCGCGGTGCCGTCTGGTTAAACCGTGCGACGATTGCCCGCGAAATTCTCGACAACCCGGAAGTCGTGCGCAAGGCAGGCTCGATTCAGGCGCTGGCGACAGCCACCGGGTTGCCCGGCGTTGCGCTACAGGAGACGATCGATCGTTACAACGACTTTGTCACGAACGGTGAAGATGCCGATTTCGGCCGCTTCGGCCCGACGTCGCAACACGCCCCGACCGTTCCCCCGGCAATCGGCGTCTCGCCTTTTTATGCGTTTCGCCTGTTGCCGATGACCCGCAAAAGCATGGGCGGGCTGGCGATCGACACGAATGCGCAGGTGATCGGGCACGACAACCGCCCCATCGAAGGTCTGTTCGCGGCCGGCGAGGTCACCGGCGTTGCCGGCATCAACGGCAGTCACGGAGGATTCGGCACCTTTCTCGCGCCGTCGGTCCTGACCGGGCGCATCGCAGGACGGCACGCAGCGGCGCGGGCACGACTCGCCAACACAGTGAGGCGCGCCGATAGCCGCAAACCGGCATCATCGCCCGGCGAACCGGAGGACGCTTTTTCGATGATGGGTGCCGACCAGGTCCGTCGCCTGCTCGAACGCCGGCGAACCGGCTATTGGCACTGGGAGCGTTCGCATGCCATCGTTCTCGAACGGGGGCTTTCCTGCACCGATTGTCATTCACGCGATTGGCCGACGGTACCGGCCGTGACGCAAAAACAGAGCATGCGGCAGCTTGAAACCTGCGTGCGCTGCCATTAGAAAGCGGCGGCGACGATCGCTTCGAGCCCCTTGCGCTGCGCGGCCAGCGATTCGGCCACATGTAACTGGCTGGCGGCCCGTTCCTGATTGTGCTCGCTGCGCGTGGCGAACTTGTCGGCATTCCAGCCGAAGTAGCATTCGTTCAATGCATCGGCGCAGAAGCGCGCAGCCAGCTCGATGAGGATCGTCTCGGTGGCCGATACGATAGCCGCCGACTCGTCCGGGGTGATCCAGTCACGCGCGCCTTGCGCGTAACCCCGGATCGATTCCGCAAACAGCGGCGCGGAAAACTCGCTGCGTTGATCGTCTTCGCCGGCCGGGTTGCACCATGAACGCAGGGCATCGCCGAGTTCGAGCGGCAGCGGCATGCGCGCCAGTGTATCCAGGTCGACGAGACTGAATGCTACGTCCGTATCGCGCGTAAATAACAGGTTATTGATCTTCGGGTCACCATGCACGATGCGGTCCGGCGTTTGCGGACAGGGCGACAGTTCATCGGCCGCTGCCAGTATCCGGGCGGCAAGCGGCGCCACATCCGCATAACGCGGATGGGCCGCCTGGATGCGCAGCGTTTCGCGCAGAAAAGCCAGGTGCCGGGTCGTATCGTGAATACCCAGGCGCGGATTCGTAAACTCGTGGTCCAGGTCGCCGACGGCATGATGGAAGGCTGCCAGCAGCGTGCCGGCCGATTCAGCCTGGTCCGGCGTCGTCAGGGCGTCATGACTGACGCCGTCGACAAAGGTCAACAAGCGCCAGGTCCGGTCATCGAAACGGTTCCATAACCGGCCGTCCGCAGTCGGCACGATCCGGCAGGTTACCAGGCCGCTCGAGGCCAGATGCCGCGTGACGCAGTCGATGTCGCGATTGATCCCGGCAGGAAAAACCGGGTTCACACATTGCAGGATGTAGCGATTATCACCGGTATCGACCAGCCAGGTACCATTGATCAGCCCCTTGCCGTACGGATCGACGCGGGCCGGCTGCAGGCCGTAAGCCCGCAGAACGGCCTCGGGAACTGTGATGTCTCGCATCATCCGCACATATTTGCATGGCCGGGCGGGTCCCGGTCAACCCGGCGACCGGAGATCCGCGACGCCGTTCACCCTTTTGACCACCCGCCAATAGTAGCGAAACCGAACTATATTGACAGCAACGGGTCAAACTCGTTAGCTTAGCCATATGAACAGTTCCATTGAATCGATCGCCGGACAATCCGCCGGACCCAAGCTGGTCTTTACGGATGCCGCTGCCCTGAAGGTGAGCGACCTGATCGCGCAGGAAGAGAACGACAGCCTGAAACTCCGCGTTTTCATCAGCGGAGGCGGCTGCTCGGGTTTCCAGTACGGTTTCACGTTCGACGAGGAAATCCAGGAAGGCGATGTTGAAATCGAAAATCAGGGCGTCAAGCTGCTCATCGACCCGATGAGCATCCAGTACCTGATCGATGCAGAGATCGACTACAAAGAAGATCTCGAAGGCTCACGGTTCGTCATTCGCAATCCGAATGCAGCGACAACCTGCGGCTGCGGATCGTCGTTTTCGGTCTGACCGGAAATCGCGTTTGAGGCCGCTCCCACGTCGCGGCAATCTTCGCTTAACAGGCTGTTAAGATGTTCGCATGAATCAGGCATCTCCCCGGCTGCTGCTGATCGATGATGATGTCAGCCTCGCAACCATGCTGCACGAATTCCTGGAACTGCACGGCTTTAAGGTCGAGGTCGTTCACGATGGAGAAACCGGCCTGCAAAATATCGAGAACGATCCGCCGGACCTGGTGATTCTCGATGTCATGCTGCCGGATATCAGCGGCTTCGAAGTGCTCAAACGGATCCGCGCAAACCACGATTTACCGGTCATCATGTTAACGGCCCGAGGCGACGAGTCCGACCGGATTTTTGGCCTGATGGGCGGCGCCGACGATTACCTGCCCAAGCCGTTCAACCCCCTCGAGCTGACTGTTCGCATCCAGGCCGTGCTGAAACGCTCGACAACCGATACAGGCGATCCGCCCGTCCGCGACACCCTGCAGGTCGGTCCGCTGAAGATGGACCTGAAGCGCCGAACGATGAGCGTTAACGACACGCCGGTAAAGTTGACGGCCGCCGAGATGCGCGTCCTCGAGCAGCTGATGCGAAGACCCGGAGAGGTTCTGTCACGCGCGAGGCTGACGCAAACGGCGCTCGACCGGCCGATCGAGGCTTATGATCGCAGTATTGATACACTCATCAGCAAGATTCGCAACAAACTGTCCGCTGCCGGCATCGAGACCCGATGTATCCGGGGATTACGCGGCCACGGTTACGTGCTCGATGACGAGTTTTTTACCGGAGACTGATGCGTGGATCTGCCTTATCCCCGACTGTATCTGCGCATGGCCATCTATATCGGCGCGACACTGGCTGTTTTCGTTTTTGCCAGTGCGGCCATTCTCACGCTCATCGCTACCTGGGAGCTGAAAGACTACATCGCAACCCGTCACAGCTCCCTGGGTCATGAAGCAGCCGATGTGCTTGCCGCCGGAGGGCGCCCTGCCCTGCAACGGTGGCTGACCGAGGAAGCGCACATTCCGCCGGATGTTTCGATATTTATCCTGGACCGGAACAGCCGCGATATTTTCGGCAACCGGTTACCCGGCGAATTCGCAGACTTTGTCCGCAACTATGTCGTCACGCAGGACGACGAGACCCTATCCAATTACCGCCCGTTGCGGTTGGCACCCCAGCTGGTCGGGGCCGATGGCCAGGTCTATTCCTTCCTCGTCCTGCCCAAAACCATCGGTGTGCGGGGCAGCCTCTCCACCCTGCTCAGCCTGATCGGCGTTGCCTTGCTCGTCATCGGCTCGGTGGCCTGGCTGATCGCCAGCCGTTTTGGCCGGCCCATCGGCGAATTACAGGCCGCAGTCCGGCAACTGGCTTCGGGTCACATCGACGCACGCGTGCCGGCGACCATCTCGAGTCGCCGGGACGAACTCGGCGCGCTCGCCGCGGACTTCAATTCAATGGCCGACCAGTTGCAGAGCCTGATCGACAGCCGTGAACAACTCATGCAGGAAATGTCGCATGAACTGAGGTCCCCGCTGGCCCGCCTGCAAGCCTCGCTGGCGCTGGCCTCGCATCGGCACAAGCTTGGCGATACCGAACACGAACAGATCGAGCGCGAAGTCCGCAGCATCGATAAAACAATCGGGGAGATGCTCCGGTTTTCGCGTCTCGATACACCGGCAGCAATCGTCCACCGCATCATCCGGGTCGGCAAACTGCTACGTGAGCTCGTTGCCGTAGAAGAAATAGAGGCACAGGCACGGGGCTGTCGGCTCGCATTGACGAGCGAGCCTGATTTGCAAATCATCGGCGACCCTGATCTATTGCGCAGTGGATTCGAGAATATACTGCGAAATGCGATTCGTTACGCGCCGGCCGGCAGTTGTGTCGAGCTGACGGCCAAAAAACACGGGGCCCGAATCTGTGTACAAATCAGCGACCGGGGTCCGGGTATTCCCGCGCAGTATCTCGACAGGATTTTTGAGCCGTTTTTTCGTATCAAAAATAACGTAGCCGACACCAGCGGAAGCGGGCTCGGCCTGGCCATTGCACAGAGAGCTTTTGAAGTGCTTGGCGGATCGGTGGCTGCCGCGCAACGCGCCGGTGGCGGGCTGACGTTTACAATCACGCTGCCGGCGGCAGACCTGACCTGAGCAGCCGGGACATAGCAGGGACACGATAATGGAATCAGGAAAACACAGTTATATGGCTGAAGGATCGGCCTATCTCAGGGCGGTACACATGTCGATTGACGACAATCCGAAGATTCTCGAAGATCCGCTGGCCGCGACACTGCTCGGGCCGGAGTTTGAAAGAAAAATGGCCGCCGACAGTGAACGGCTCGTCAGCCCGCCATTGATCAAGGCCCGCTCACTGATCGTCATGCGCAGCCGGTTCACAGAAGATGAACTGATGGCCGCCATCGATCGCGGCATCAACCAGTACGTGATCCTCGGCGCGGGGCTCGATACTTCCCCGTATCGCACCGGCCATCCGGCTCAGCAGATTCAGACTTTCGAAGTCGATCATCCCGACACGCAACGCTGGAAGCTGGAAAAATTGAATCAAGCCGGCGTGACACTGCCCGATAACCTGCATCATGTAACCGTAGACTTCGAAAACGATTCTCTCGCCGAAAGGCTGACTGCAAGCGGATTCGATTCCCGTCAGCCCGCTTTCTTTTCATGGCTCGGGGTTTCGTATTACCTGCAACGAGAATCCGTCAACGATATTTTCAGCTATGTTGCAGGTCTGCCGGCTTCCAGTCAGATTGTATTTGACTTCATCATGGACGATTCGGCACTCAATGAAACCGAACGCAATGCCATGAAGAAAATAACGGTCTTCGTCGAAAAATTCGGCGAACCCTGGATCTGTCGATTCGGGCCGGAAGAATTACAACAGGTACTGCGCGACATCGGCTTCGGCAAAACATTTTATTTCAGTCACGAACTGGCAACGCGCAGGTATTTCGAAGATCGAACAGACGGGCTGTTTCTCGATTTCACGACACAGATGATGAGTGCGATCGTCTGAGTCACAGCCTGTCCGGATGGACCAAACCGGGCCATTTTGGCGATAAAATGCCCGTTTTAAGGCGATAAAAACCGGATATCTTAATAAGATTTACATATAAATCAGTCTGTTGCCCGGGTCCGACCCCGTCCGGTTATCTTTCGATAATTTTTTGCTTCATTATTTCGAATTCTTTGGCGCTTATGTCGCCGTTCTCTTTCAGTTTGGCAAGATGCGAAAGCTCTTCGGCATCGCTCTTTGCCGGCGATATGATCGCCCCCTTGGCTTCTTTGCGCAGTTTTTTCAGATGTTCGTTGATCAGGCCGATAATCCTGGCGGCGTTGTGCATCCGGGTTTCATGGATTTCGGTCGTCACGCCTTCCGTTCGCCGCAGGTTGCAGCCGCCGTATCCGAATAATTTTGCAAAAAAACCAAAATCGTAATAAGCCTCGAATATCGATTCATAGGGGTGCATGAAATCGATTTTCCTCCATGGCAACAGGCCCCTTTTTATTCTGACTCCCTCGTCGGTAATGATCCACTGAATGCTTCTCATCCAGAACAGTTGATAAATAAAACTGAGCGCCAGATATATGTTGATTCCCGTCCACGCCAGTGACAGATATCTGAAAGCACTGGCAGGAGCCTCTGCCTCGCCCATGGCATAAGATGCTCCGTAGAATATCGCGTTGACGATCGCGATGAAAAAAGCCTGGCCGAAAATAAATCCGATATAGGCGACCAGGCTCTTTCTTCCGGTATAGATGACGGTTTCACTCATGGCAGTACCTTGTTTATTTTTCTTGGTAACTGTTAATTAATTTCTCTGTTATACCGGGTATCGATGCCCGATAACAGCAGTCCTTGCTCCGTCTGCGCTCATTTTCTCGGCGTTTTCCTGCCCGCCGTAATGGTAAAACACCATGCCTTGCAGGGCCTCGGCAGGATACTCCCGGCGCAGATCGTCCCAGCCTGCATGCGAAGGATTGCCGGTCGGCTGACAATCGTGAAAGACCCGCTCTGCGGAGTCGGCCAGTTTCTCGATCACTTCCGGAATGGGCCGGGTATCGCCGGTATACAGGAATCGCCCCTGGAGTCGAAGGCCGAAAGCGAAGTTGGCGGCGTGATGGCGAACGGCAAACACATCGAACCACCGGTCACGCCACCAGAAACCATCCGTAACCGGGACGAGGTGAAAAGCGTCCCAGAAGTTGACTCCACCCTCGGCCAGCGGCGAGGGCAAATTCACCAGGCGCTGTTGCAGCTGCGGCACGATCGGACCGGGCACAAATAGAGTAACCGACCCGGCACCGTCCTGCCGAGCAAACCAGGCACGAAAAAAAAGCGGTTCGAGACCGCTGACATGATCCATGTGCGTATGGGTGACGAAGATGGCCTCGGGCAGCCGGCCATAGGTATTTTCGTAGCGGGTCGGCATATCCAGGCCGCAGTCAATCAGCAACATCGGCCCGGACTCGTCCTCCACAACGGCGCTTGCCGAACCCAGTTCCATCCCGCTCGAGCCGCCCACGCCGAGAAAGCGCAGGTACATTGCAGATTCATGTTCCATATCGTCGATCAACGCTCGCATTCAACCCCGCCCGGAAGTACGCTTTCGGTACAACACCAGGCCCAGCGTATACAGGTTCATCGGCACCAGGACAAACCAGAGATAAAGTGCCGGGCGGCCGATAGCCAGAAACACGCACAGCTCCAGCAACTGCGTTCCCAGTCCGCGCACACTCAGGGCCGTCAGGAAGGCCCCGGGCCGCCTGCCCGGCGGAGCGCCGCGGTCACTTCGCGCGGCCAGCGCATCCTGCCATGCATAAATAATGACATAGGCGCGCAGCAAATAGCGTAACCGCCAGTCCCCGTCTTCATCAATGCCCTGTCGCTCGTCGAGCCGGCTGATGGTATCCCCGCCTGCCGCAGGCGATGTGCCACCGTGTGGTAGCAATACAGGGAATTTTGCAACAAGGCGCTGACGAAGGCCGCCAGCGCAATCACGGCAGCCATCGGCCCGATCGCCCGGGCCAGCAGATATCCGAGCGAGGCAAACAGGGCCGCGCCGACCAGAAAATCGCAAAACGAATCGTAGAACCTGCCGAGCCGGGACGGCGTTTTCCTGGCACGCGCCAGGGAACCGTCAACGGCATCCAGCAGGTTTTTTACCTGTATCAGGACGATGGCAACCAGCAGGCCAGGGTAAGATCCTTGCACCATACAAGCCGCGGCAAGCAGACCCGCCACCAGGAAGCTCGTCGTGACGTCGAGCACGCTGACCGGGCGATGCTGAAGAAAGGCGACCACCCGGTGCGCCACCGGGCGCGCATAGTCACTGATGTCCGTGAAGTCGGCGCCGGGAGGCAGTTTTTTCCAATGAGCGGATTCGATGCCGTCCATTGCGCGCAGCCCCTAAACAGCCCGCATCATGCCCATAAATTCCCGGATGCGATTTGCGCACCCTGTACGAGCGCACCGAGTTTCGCAAAAACGACATCGGCATCCACCGCTCCATGATCGGCAAAAGTGCCGAAGCCGCAGTCGGTACCGGCAATCACGCGTTCGCGACCGACCAGGTCGGCAAACCGGCTGATGCGTTCGGCGACCAGCAGCGGATGCTCGATAAAATTCGTCGTCGAGTCGATCACGCCCGGCACCAGGACCAGGTCCTCGGGGATTTTCGTATCGCGAAACACGGTCCACTCGTGCGCGTGCCGCGGATTTGCCGACTCGAACAACAACGCCCCGGCATCGGCCTTCAGCGCAATCGGCAGCACGAGTTCCATGGGCGCATCGTGATTGTGCGGCCCCTCGTAGTTTCCCCAGCATACATGCAGACGCACCCGGTCGGCATCGATGTTGCGCAGTGCATGATTCAAAACCTCGATGTGCAGATTGGCCAGCCGAACGTAATCCTGATCGCTCTTGTCGCGGAATATCGTGTGCCGGCCCATGCCGATATCCGGTGAATCGATCTGTAACAGGAAGCCGGCTCCGACGATACCTTCGTACTCGGCACGCATCGCTTCACCGAGCGCCTCGACATATTTTTCATGACTCGGGTAATGGTCATTCGGCTGGAACAGTGCGATGACACCGGGAGCGGCGGCATTCATGAAAGCCTCGACCGGTTTGGCCCGGTCAACGGCATGGCGCAGGTTGGCAAGATCGATTTCCAGCGGCCGCATGTCCTGGACGCCAACTTCGCCGATACATCTGGGCGGACTGGCCTCGGATCGTGTGCCGGCTTCGTGGCGGCGTCGCAATACGCCCGGAAAATCCAGCAGGTCCTGTGCCGGCTCCCGGTGCGACTCGCCGCCAAAACCGGTCAGTCGATCCTTGATATAAGTCGCATAACTGATCTTGCTCAATTCGCCGTCGCTGACCACATCGATGCCGACGGCAACCTGGTGGCGCACGATTTCCTCGACCGCAGCGGCGATGATCGCGTCTCCATCGGCCCGATTCGTTTCGGTCCCCTCCTCCCGGCCGAATACCACGTCGACGACCGCCTGGCTGCGCGGCAAACTGCCGACATGCGTCGTCAGAATTCGGTCTTTACTTGCCTGCATCGTTCTCCCCTTCGTTAAATGATACGGACTGATCCGGCTGCGGCTCTTCATTCCAGTGCGACCACGACGCCTGCAGATTTTCGGCGATATGGAACAACGCGGCGAGCACCCGGCGATCATAAAGCGTATCGGCATCGCACATCAGGCGATCGATCGCCTCGCGCACCGATATCGCCTGGCGAAAAGCGCGCGGGCTGACCAGTGCGACGAAGGCATTGGCCACCGACAGAATCCTGCCCGGCATCGTCATCTGTTCGGTCGTGAGCCGGCACGGGTAGCCGCTGCCGTCCAGATGTTCCTGTTTTTGCGCTATCGTGGCCAGGACAGGGCCTTCGAAATCGAGTTTGGCCAGTAAATCCAGACCGGTTTCGACGTGCGCGCGCAGCGCCGATTCGTCTTCCGATGTCAACGATCCGGTCTTCGTCAGCAACTCGCGCGGAACCGTGATCTTGCCGACGTTAGCCAGCATCGCAGCCAGGTCCAGGGTTTCGAGTTCGTCGCGGCTCAGGCCCATCTCGCGGCCGATCGCGCCGGCCACCTCAGCCAGTCGCTGCGAATGGAACGCGGAATACGGATCGTGCAAATCGACAACATGCACCAACGTGGACACCAGATTGCGCAGCAAGGCCGCATGGCGTGTTTGTGCGCGCTGTAATTCAGTGATATCGCTGAATACGAGCAACACGAGATCCCGATAGTGACCGATACGCGCCACCGGGATGAAACTCGTATTGTAAATGCGATCGTGCGCGCCGAAGCGTAACGACATGACCCGGTGTACGCGCTCGTGGCTCTGCTGCGCCTGCCCGATACCGCCTTGCAACTCCCCGGCCGTCGCCGGCCCCAGCACCGCAGTCAGTTCATTGCCGACAATATCGCCAATGGTCGATCCGACTGCATCAGCCGTTGCCTGATTCGTGAACACGACGGCATGAGACCGGCTGATCAGCAGCGTCAGCACATCGATATTGTCAGTAATGGCGTGCAGCAGTTCTGTCTGGCGCTGGAGACGGTCTGCCTTGTCCTGCAATTCCGCCGCCTGGTGCCGGGCCCGGACGCTGCTGCCGTGCCGCCAGGCGGCAACGGCAATGGCGACAATCGCCAGCAACAACAGTGACAACGACACCAGCAGGAACCGCCGACGTTCGTTCGACTCGCTCAGTGCCTGATCCGCGTCGACCTGTTGCGCCAGCACCCACGTCTGCCGGGCCACGCGCCGACTGACCTGTAATACCGGTTTGCCCAGATAATTGTCCAGTATCGAAAATCCGTCCAGCGTGCTGACCGCTTGAGCCGCGGCCAGCTTCGCGCGGTTCACCGGCATGCTGCGCCGCATGGGCTTCGCGCCGTCTTTCGTCGACGACAGGTAGACGACCCGATCGCCGCGCATTTCCAGCAACAATGCCTCGTTGTCCTCGGCAAAACCGGCACCGCTGTTGACCAGCGGAAACAGTTCGCGCCCGGCATCGCGGATACCGACGAGCAGGCCGATCGGCTTGCCGCCGCCGCCGGGATGGCTGCCCATGACAGCCTTGACCGGCACCGCGAATACGATGACAGCCCGGTCCAGTCCTTCCGGCACGAGTCCGGTCGCCTGTCGTTCGATACCGTTCAGGGCGCGCTGGAGCGGTTCGCGGAATTTCCCGTCGATGACCGGCATCCCGGGCGTCGCGACCACCGGTTTCAGATCCCGGTCCAGTAAAGCCAGTCCCGAAACGCTGGTCATGGCCACATTGGCGGCGATGCGCGGAGTATCGCCGGACCAGTATCCGTAACGATCGGCCGAATCCAGGATCAAATTGCGCAGGTAGGTAAATTCGGCAGGCTGCGAGGCACCGGCGGACCGGGCCTGCAATACTTCGCCGAGATACAGTTGCAGCGAGGCGTTATCGGCCAGCTCCTGGAGATGATCGAAAGTCCGGCCGAGAAAATTCTCGATGGCCTCGACCTTGGCATCGGCAACGAGCCCGATGCGCGCCTCCCACTGCTGAAGGTCACGGGCACGTTCACGGCTGATATAGACATTGATGAAAAATGCGCCGATCAGAACCAGCAGCACCAGCACAACCACCGGAATTGCAATCGACAGGCGCGACGGAATATCTTCGTTTTCGTTCACCATCACCTCGGTACGTGCATCCACCACCGGGTCTCGCTGACGGAATAGACCGGGGCATAATGCACGATGCTGTGGTGCGAAAGCACGTCGCCGACCTGATTGTCCAGAATCAGGATGTCGTCTCCGGTGCCAACCGCCAGCACTGCATGGGCGATGCGCAAATTCGTATCCTGCAGAACGACGATCCGCAGAGATTCCTCCGAATAGCCGAGCCAGCGTAACGACAGGAATTTCGTGATCGCGTAATCCTCGCAATCGCCGCCGTTAAACAGAAACTCACGCGGAATCGCCCAGTAGTCCTCGAGACCATAGTTGTCCAGATCGAGCACATAGTCCTTGTTGTTGGCGTAGCGGTTCACCTGCCTGATCTGCTCGGACCGCGGCAGATTCCTGATCCGATCGAGAAACTCGCGCCAATTGCGCATATAACAAGTGTTAAGCTTGCCGCCCCGGCAATCGCCGTCGCGCAGATTATCGGCCAGCTGTCTTTCCAGCGCCTGTACCCACTGCGGGAAGACGGAGATATCGGATCGCTCGGTCTCCCGATAGCCGAACAGGTCGGGAGGGAACTGCGCTGCCGGCAAGACGGGCGGCAACGCCCCCAACACAACGAGAAGAAACCATCGCAGGGCAAGTCGTTGGAATGTCAACACTAAAAATGAGTACTGGTCGATTGTGATCCCTGCGGGATGCCATAAGAATATAGAGCGAATAATAATAGCTAAACTGAACGTTTACATAATGAAAAGCAAGCATATAAACGGAACAGGGGCACTCTGTGCAGCCTGGCTGGCCTGCCTGGTAGCCATGTCCACCGCCGTCGCCCGGGACAATACCCAGCAGCAGTTCGATCAGGCGATTCAGGCCATTAACGAAAACCGGCTCCGCAGCGCGCGGCATACCCTGGAAGATCTGCTCGCCGAGCATCCGAATCTGCAACGGGTACGCCTCGAACTGGCGCGGGTCCGTTACCTGTCGTACGACTATGACGCCGCCGAACAACTGGCCCGGCAAGTACTGGACGACCCGAATACCCCGCCGAGCGTACAAACCACGGTGCTGGCTTTCCTCGCCCAGATCCGGGAAGACAAAAAGCGCATGACCCGGCGCCATTCGCTGACACCGTCGATCTATGCCGGAATGCTGTACGACACAAACGTCAATTTCGGACCGAGCCGTGACATCATCGACATAGGCGGCATTCCGTTTACCATACTCCCGGAGTCGCAGGAAACGGACGACTGGGCGTTCGTCATCAATCCGGGCGTCGCGCATACCTACAATCCGGGCAAAACCTTCCACGCGGGCGAAAACAGTGGTTTTTTCGTCTGGCAAAGCCAGGCAAATGCATATTACCGGGGATATTTCACCGAGGATGATTTCGATTTCGGCGTGCTGACACTGCGCACCGGCCCGGCCTGGATCGTACCGGGGCACTGGCGAGCAGGCATCGGGCTGCAGGGTGACCAGATATGGCTCGGCAATGACAGCCTCGCCTGGTTTTCATCGCTGAACCCCAACGTGACCTGGGAACTGACCGAAGACACCGACCTGACGCTCGATACATTCTTCACGCAGCGCCATTACTGGCGTGACCGGGATAATGGACGCGAAGGCTGGTATGAGTGGGGAACGGTTTCCGTCGATCACTTCATGAACGGCGACAAGGTAACCCTGAACGGTGCCGTCGGCTTCGCCAATTTCGATGCCGATGACGATCGCTTCGCTTACCAGGGACCGGAAGTTTCAGCCGGGGTCGGCGTCAATGCATGGCAGAACGGCTCGGTCTATGTGCGCATCCGTTACAAGAAATTCGACTTCGACGGCATGGAGCCGGGCTTCGGACGCGCACGCAACGATGATGAATTTCGCACGATCCTCGGCCTGCAACATGATTTTCGTTCCGGCCCGATGCGCGACTGGTCGATCGTCGGCAACTGGACCTACACCGACAACCAGTCAAACATACCGATTTTCGATTACGACCGGCATGAATTAAACCTCGGCCTGTCGCGCAATTTTTAGAGAAAACGACGACATAATGTTAGAATGCAAGCCTGAACCGCACTGATCGCGTCAGTCGAATGCATTTTTTCAAGATTTCTTGTAGAACGACCATTACAAGAAGAGGTCCGATTAGCCGCCTCACAAGAATAAGAACAATGAAAAAATATCCGCCAAGCGTTATCGCTGTTTTTCTGGTCATGAGCGTCTTTGCGACAAGTGGTGCATACGCCGCCGACATCGTGTACTCCCAACGCGACTGTGCCGATATTCTCGATCGATGGGCAAATGATCCCGAATCGGTGCCGCAGCATCTCGTCGATGAATGCAAGGAAATTCTGGCCACCGCCGCGCCGGCCGAAGACGAAGTGCCCGATATCGTACCGTTTGCGGGCACTACAAAGGCCGCCGATCCATGTGCCGGTCCCGGCGCCGCCGGCTCCGTGCATTGCTGGGGACCCTGGAGCGCCATTGCGCCGGCCGCCTCCGGCGTCGCACCGCCCGACAACCTGCTACCGGTCGATGACTACGATGTGCGGCCCGAATTGGCCGAACAGTTCGATCCGATCATCGTCGGCTCGTGTGCCGCAGGCACACCGTGCGGCTTTGCCACGATCGTTGACGGCGTCAGCGGCAAGGCACCCGGGCCGGATACGACAATCGCACAATTCGACCTGGCCGGCGACGGTTCACGGTTCACGGTCGCACCCGGCGAAACCGGCGAAATCGCGTCGGTCGGCCTGACGCCCGCATTTATCGATCGCCCGGACGGTTTCAAGAACATGCGCGCCAGCGGCCAGGACGGCGATCTTGCCTCACGCCTGATCGCACGCGTTATCCGCGACGGTGACGGCAACATCATCGTTGCCGCCGATGCGTGGGCCCACGGCAACCGGGCCACCCGCACAGCCAGCTCGGGCTTCTTCGCATGGGGCGTGTCGATGCCGCAAGGCGATGTCAATGCACTGAACAGCGCCGCGGTCTCGGCCGAATTTTCCGGGCCCATGTCGGTCGATACCGCGACGACCGCGTCGATTACGCTGAATTTCGGCACCAATCCGACCTGGACGGGCGGCTGGACGAATCCGGATTATTCATTCGATGCCGGCGGCGCGCTGATCGGTGTCGATCTGATCTCCGATCCGACAGAGTTTTCCGATAATGTCGGTGCGAACAGTTTTGTTCAGGGTGCACTGCTTGGCGACAGCACAAACAAGTCGATTGCCCATGTCATCGACGTCGACATTGCCGGCATCGGCCGGATCAGGGATGTCGGCTTGCTGCGTGAAGCCATGGGCCAGTAAAACGAACAATGTAAAGCGGGGAATTTGCCGCTTATGTTGATTGGCAATTGAGGGAAAGACACAGTTGTAGTACATTGTATATAAAGTATTAGAACGCCCTTGGGGTGCCCGATGACGCAAATCAGGTACTTGTTAAGGGGACAAACAATGTCAAATATCCTGCGAACGGCTGCAATTTTCATTGCGCTTGCTCTGGCCGGGATTCCGACCACAAACGCTGTCGCTGCCACGATAGACGTTTTCCTCGATCCGTCGTCCGCCCTCGTTAACGAAAACGGGGCATTCACGATCGACCTGGTCCTGAATGTGCCGGATGCGCTCGGTACGCATCCCGGTTCGATTGGCGGAGTCGTCGTTATCGACTTCCTTCCCGGTCTTGCGACCTACAACGGATTTTCAATCAACGCGCCATCGACGCTCGCCTCGGCGCCTTCGATCGGATCGAACGGCGGTTTGCAAACCGTGACGGTCGGTTTCAACAATGCACCCGAGATCGGCGTTGTCGGCACCTTCAGCTTCACGGCAGCCGGCGCCATCGGCGACATCATCAGTGTCGGTCTGGCGGACCAGGATAATTTCTTCGGAACGTTTGCCAATCAGGCAGGGCCGAATCAGCCCTTCATGCCGAATTTCATCGGTACTTCCATACAGATCGTGCCACTGCCGGCCGCCGCATGGCTGATGCTGTCGGGGCTTGGTCTGCTCGGCCTTCGGGCCCGGCGACGCAGTCCCTGAAGTCCACCGCACCTGCCGTGGCGAACAGCCCATGATCCGGCCGGTTGCACGCGAGGTTCTCCTGGCGTGTATCGTCCCGACCCTGATTGCGTGCGTCTGGATGACGGCCGCCCGGGGACAGGCGGCATCGCCCGAACGCCCATTTGAGCCGGACGAGGCACAACGCGCTCGATTCCATGCCCTGCAATCGGCAGGTGAACACGGCCTCAAACCGGCGAATTACGATGTCCAGGCCTTGCAGGCCCTGATATCCAGTCGGGACGCCGATACCGCCAGCCTGTTTGCCGAACGCCTCGATGCCGCATTCCGGCGTTACGCGACGGACATCAGCCAGGGTCGCCTGTCGCCGCGGGCCGATCCTGACTGGCATATTCCACAGCACAGGGCACCGGTTGGCACCGGGGCTTCGATCGCCGACCGGACCGGACGGCCACCCCCGCACCCGGACTATGCCCGCTTGCACGGCGCCATGATCCGCTACCTGGCCATCCGCGAACGCGGTGGCTGGAGCGCGATTCCCGCCGGACCGAAACTGTCGATCGGCATGCTGCACCCACAGGTCGAACTCGCACGCAACCGTCTGCGCATGACCGGCGACTACACGGCGATGACACCCGCCGACCCGTATCTGTTTGACACGGGCCTGGATGCCGCCACGCGAATATTCCAGGCGCGTCATGGCTTGCGCCGGACCGGCGTCATCGATGAGACGACACGCGAAGCAATGAACGTACCGGTCGGGGAACGAATTTTGCAACTGTCGATCGCGATGGAAAGGTGGCGCTGGCTACCGCGTGATCTGGGCCATGAATATGTCTGGGTCAATGCCGCCGATGCCATGCTCGAGCTCGTGGTCGACGGCAAGCCGCTCCTGACCATGCGCACCATCGTCGGTCATTCGACACGTCCGACACCGAGCCTGCAAAGCGAAATCCGGCGCATCGTTTTCAATCCGGCCTGGTCGGTGCCCACGACGATCGCCACCGAAGACCTGCTGCCGAAACTGCGCCGCGACCGGGATTTTCTGACCCGCAATCGTTTTCGCATCTACACCGGTGCGCCGGGCGGCGCCACGCCAGTCGATCCGCAGCGCATCGACTGGCAGAACGTGAATGCCGACCGGTTTCCCTATCGATTCGTCCAGCAACCGGGGCCCGCCAACAGCCTGGGACAAATCAAGTTCGTCTTTGACAATCCGTACGACATTTACATTCATGACACGCCGGCAAAAGGCCTGTTCAGCGTGCGCACCCGGACCTTCAGTTCAGGCTGCGTGCGTCTCGAGCAAGCGACCGGGTTCGCCGACGCGCTGCTGGCCCTGGACCGCAGCTGGACCGGTGCCGACACGCGGCGCTACCTCGACGACGACCGCACGCAGGGCATCGATTTACAGCACGCAGTGCCGGTCTATATCGTCTATATCACCAGCTGGGTCACGGCGGACGGCCGGGCACATTTCCGCCGCGACCTGTATCGTCGCGATGCGCCGATCGCGGCGGCAATGCGCATCGACCGCGGTTCATTCTTCGCGGTCAATACGAATCGTCGGGCAAAACCGGCCCGTCGATACACGCCAGATCTGAATGACAAACATCGCCGCGACCACCACGATTCCGGCCAGTAACACGACCCGGTTATAGGCGGGCAACGATCCGGACTGCGTAAACTTCAGTGCCCACATTGCCACGACGATCCAGGCCGGCTGGGGAAAGAGTGAACAAAAACCGGCGGCGACGGCCAGACCGCACGACACGACGATACCGGCGGGAATCAACAGCAAAAATACCGACTCGCCGTTTCCGATCACCTCGCCCGGAGCCGAGGACATGGCCGGAACCAGTGTGCTGACGATCAGAACGATCAGTGCGGGTATCGCCGGATGCGGTTTGAAGTTGGCCAGCAACCTCTCACCGAACGTCTCCGGGGCACGGAAAGCCGGATTCTCGTCTTCGACCCGGTCCCGGGGTTCCTGATCAGTCATCGTCTCTCCCGTCGGCAGGCTGGTAACGGATGCACAGCTCTTCGAATTCCGTATCGAACAGCGGTTCGTGCATGAGCCGGCAACAAGCGCCCCGATCGCCGGCACCCTGATCCAGGTGTCCGCACAGCCTGCAGACACCGGCCGTCGGTTGCCCGCCGTTACCGCGCAAGTCCGCCAGCATGGTACGCAAACCGGCGGTCATGGACGTGCGTTCATCGACGCCCAGACGCCCGGCCGCACGCACGACCGCTTCGAGCGGATCATCGCGCAGTTTCCTGCGCGCCACTGCGGTCAGATCGAAGCGAACGCTGCGCGCATCTTTCCGCGACGGGGTCCGTTCCAGATAGCCTTTCTCGACCAGGGTCTTGACTGTCTGCGAAGCCGTGCCGCGGGTCGTGGCATGAAACTGTGCGAAGCCGGATATCGTGCGTGAAAACCGGTTCGCGCGCGTAAAAAACCGGATCGCGATCCATTGCGCCTGCGTCAGTCCGCCGGACGCACAGTCCGCATAGGCCGCACGACCCAGCTGCAAGACAAGATCGGCGGTTTCCGCTGCATTACGGTCAGTGACACTCATGAGTTACGGGCCTGATAGTAGCAATACGAAACTATATTGACAAGCCGCCGGTCTCGCTATAGGTTGACTGCCTTACGGCAGGAGCCACCGCCCGGATATAAGGAAACGAATATGTCGCTCGACAGCGAAACCCGCGGAATCATCGACCATCTGCTCAGCAACAACAAGGTCGTTCTGTTCATGAAAGGCACACCGCAGCAACCGCAATGCGGTTTCTCCGCCAAGACGACCGCGGCACTGGACATGCTGGTCCCGGACTTCACCGCCGTCAACGTGCTCGATCATCCGGCCATCCGCGAAGGGATCAAGGAATATGCCAACTGGCCGACGATTCCGCAGTTGTATGTCAACGGTGATTTGATCGGCGGCAGCGATATCGTCCAGGACATGCTCAAAAGCGGTGAGCTCGCCGAGGCACTCGGCGTCGACATGCCGGCCGTGACGCAACCGAAGATCACCGTTTCACCCGACGGCATCGCCGTCATGAAAAAGGCGCTCGACCAGCAACCCGACGGGGTGCTGCATCTGCAGATCAGCGCAACCTGGACCCACCAGATTGCACTCGATACGAGTCAGGACAGCGATGTCCGTGTCGATATCGGCGGTATCGACCTGTTCCTGGATCGATGGTCTGCGGCACGTGCAGACGGGCTGAACATGATTCTCGAAGAAGACCTGACCGGCACACGCTTTATCTTCGACAATCCCAATGCCCCGCCGCCGGTCAATCAAATGACCGTACAGACGCTCAAGGAACGACTGGACAGCGACCGGGACGTGATCCTGATCGACGTGCGCTCCGAAGACGAGTGCGGCGAAGCCTCGATCGAAGGCGCCCGGCCGTGGAACGAGGAAACCCGCGCTTTCATCGAATCGTTGCCGAAAGACGCCGAGATCATCATTCATTGTCACATGGGCGGGCGCAGCCAGGCGCTGGCCGATGCGCTTCGCCAGCGCGGATACACCAATCTGCACAACGTGGTCGGCGGCATCAAGGCATGGGCCAGTGAGATCGACCCGGACATGAAAGTCTCCTGAAATCACCGGCAGTGATGACGGCTCGATGTACATCGGCCGTTTAACAGGCTGTTAACGTGCAAGTCTGTTTGTGGTGGTATGTTGGGTATGTTTTGGGGCTTTCCCGACACAGGGGTGGAACCCTGACGTTAGCCCGGGTACAGGAGCCACGGGTGTGTCCCGGGCCGCCGATCCATCGCTGCCATTGCCGAACCGGCCCGCGTCTGCCAGAATTGGCGCACAAAACACGCTTGTCAAAATAATAATAATGATCTACCCGACACGCCGCGCCGTGCTCGCAAGCATTGGCAGCACCCTCGCCGTCTGCGCGATACCCGTTTGCGCGGTCGGGGCCGAACGCGCGCCCCGTCGCCTGGGCTTCTATCACACGCACACACGTGAATCGCTCGAACTCGTCTATCATGACGGGCGTCGCTATGTACCGGAATCTCTCAGCCGCATCAATCAGTTCCTGCGGGATTTCCGGACCCTGGACGTACACCCCATCGATCCCGGCCTGCTCGATATCCTGCTCGCCACGCGAACGGCCCTGGGCTCGGAGCAGCGTTTCGAAGTGATTTCCGGTTACCGGTCGCCGGCTACCAACGAGATGCTGCGTCATAAACACAAGGGTGTGGCAAAAACCAGCCTGCACATGCAGGGCCGCGCCATCGATGTTCGACTGACCGGTATCGGAACGGATCATCTGCACCGGGCAGCGCTCGACGTCGGCCGGGGCGGCGTCGGTTATTATCCCGAATCGGATTTCGTCCATCTCGATACCGGCCATGTGCGCTCCTGGTGAATTTCACGGGGCGACGATGCGGCAATTGACGAGGCTGACGGCGATTGCCACTTTCATTGCCAGTTTCGTCAACATCGATAATTACAAATTCCAGCCTGACGACGCCTATGACAAAACACAACGCGTCAGCAGCAACGTGATCTGGTCACCGACCTCCCGGGTCGACCTGGGCAGCGAACTGATCTGGGGCAAACGCAAGGACAAGAACAATGCGAGCGGCAGCGCCTTCCAGTGGCAGATATCCGCCAAATACCGTTTCTAGACCCGGAGGCACGATGAATGCACCCACCACCATCAACCCGCGTACCGAACTGACACGCCGCACCGTCATTCGCGGACTTGGCGCCGCAACACTGGCTGCTGCCGCCCCGCGCTGGGTGCGCGCCCGGAACAAGTCGCGGGTAATCGTCATCGGCGCCGGTTTGTCCGGGCTCGCTGCCGCCGGGCTGCTGCAAGAGGCCGGTCTCGACGTACAGGTGATCGAAGGACGCAACCGGATCGGCGGCCGGGTCGAATCCATCCGGACGATTCCGGGTAACCCGGAGGCCGGCGGCACGGCCTTCGGTCCCGGTTATGCAAGGCTGGTCGAAGCCACGAAAAAATACGGTGTCGGCCTGATCGATATCACCCCCATCACACCTTTCTTCTTCGAGCGACAACTCATCCTCGACGATGAATTGATCTCCGCACAAGACTGGCCGACGCATCCGCGCAACCCGTTCCCCGACGTGGCCAAAAACCAGCTGCCATGGATGTTTCTGCCAATGCTGCTGGGACGCACCAACCCGCTCGAGGCACCGGATGCCTGGCTGGCCCCCGAACACGCCGATCTCGACATTTCGCTACACGACTATCTGCAAAGTCTCGGCCAGACTGAAGAAACCATCCGGATCGCCTATGACATGAATCCTTCGTGGGGCAATTCGTCCTATGACGTCTCGGCGCTGATGGCCCTGTCGGCATATTTTTTCTCCGGCATGCAACGCCGGCTTGCGGCCGGCAGCAAGATCATGGGCTATACGGCCCGGGGCGGTAACCAGGCCATCCCCGAGGCCATGGCCGCGGCATTGCGCAACGAAGTCCGGCTGAACCAGCCGGTCGTCGGTATTCGTTCGGCGGCCGGCGGCACCGAAGTGCACAGCGCGGACGGCACGGTCTATCGTGCCGATCGCGTGATCTGTTCGGTACCGTGCGCCGTACTCAAGCGCATTCGGATCGACCCGATGCTCAGTGGCGAGCAGGCCCGTGCGGTCAATACACTCGAATCACAGGTGATCAACCAGGTGCACATGATCGCGAAAAAACCCTTCTGGGAAGACGACGGCCTGACGCCGAACATGTTCACCAACAGTCAGTGCGGCATGGTTATAGCTGAACACAAGGGTAACCATCCGGCCGACGTCACGAGCCTGACGGCCTGGATTCGCGGCCCCAACGCCGCGTGGATGGATCAGGTCGACGAATCCGTGGCAACCGCCGCCGTCGTCGCCGACATCGAACGACTGCGCCCGGCCGCCAAAGGTCAACTCGAAGTCGCCGCCTACAAATCCTGGTACCGCGACCCGTTCGCCGCCGGCGACTGGGCCGTCTGGCAGCCCGGTCAAATCACGCAATTTGCCTCGCAAGTGGCGACACCGCATGAACGCATCCATTTTTGCGGCGAACACACAGCCGTTTCGAACCGGGGCATGGAAGGCGCCATGGAGTCGGGCGAGCGCGTGGCGCTCGAGGTACTCGAGACGATTTGATTCGGTGGTGATTAATCGGCAAGCTTGCGCTCCCGAACCAGAGACCCTCCAAAAATGAGCACCCTGATCAGACCCTTTCGCGGCCTGCGTCCGATTCCCGGGCGGGCCGCCGATGTAGCCGCTCCGCCTTATGATGTGCTGAACACGTCCGAGGCGCGCCGGCGCGCCGCCGGCCGGCCGCTGAGCTTTCTACACATCTCCAAACCGGAAATCGACCTGCCCGACTCGACCGACCCCTATGCGCCGGAAGTGTATGAGAAGGGTGCCGAAAACCTTGCCCGTCTGATCGACGACGGCATACTGATCCGGGATGCGAAACCCTGTTACTACGCCTACCGGCTCCGCATGGACGACCACGAGCAGACCGGACTCGTGTGCGCCGGCAGCGTCGCCGACTATGACACAAACCGCATCCGCAAACACGAGTTCACGCGCCCGCAAAAAGAAGACGACCGGGTTCGCCAGATCACGGCGCTGAATGCACAAACCGGCCCGGTACTGCTGACCTATCGCGCATCTAATGCCGTCAAAAGCATCCTCGAGGCGGTGACGTCCGAATCCCCGGTCTATGATCTGGTCGCCGACGATGGCGTCGGGCACACGGTCTGGGTCATCGATGATGCCGCCCGGATCGATGCGCTGACCGCAACGTTCGATGCAATGGACGCGCTGTACATCGCCGACGGGCATCATCGTTCCGCCTCGGCATCGCGCGTCGCCGCCGTGCGCCGTGCCCGGAATCCCGATGATACGGGCGAAGAAAATTACAATTACTTTCTGTGCGTCGCCTTTCCGCACGACGAAACACAGATCCTGGATTACAACCGCGTCGTGCAGGACCTGAACGGATTGACGCCCGGGGCGCTGCTGGAAAAGATCGGCAAAAATTTTACCGTCACGCCGAGCAAGGCGCCGGCTCGGCCCGATCGCCCCACCCGGTTCGGCATGTACCTGGACGGCCACTGGTATAGCCTGAACATCCATGCCGACCTGATCTCGGATGACCCGGTTGCGAGCCTGGATATCAGCCTGTTACAGGACCACCTGATCACACCATTGCTGGGTGTCGGCGATCCGCGCACGGACGACCGCATCGATTTTGTCGGCGGCATTCGCGGCCTCGAAGAACTGGAGCGGCGCGTCGATGGCGGTGAAATGCAAATCGCGTTCGCTCTCTATCCGACGCGCATGGAAGCGCTGATGGCAGTCGCCGACGCCGATGAGGTCATGCCGCCCAAATCGACCTGGTTCGAGCCGAAGCTGGCCGATGGCCTGGTGTCGCACCTGCTCGACTGACGCGGTAAAATCTGGGCATGGATCAGTTCACCATCGAATGGGCCGACATCGGCGCGCAACCCGGGCTAGCCGAACGTTTCTGGTGTGAAAAACAGACGGGCCGGTTGCCGTTCCTCGTCGCGTGCGAAGACCGTCCGGAAGACGGCGGGCCGGTCGACTACAACGAATTCATGCTGGTCGGCGGCCTGCTGTATACTTGGGGCGACGCACCCGAAGCGGCATCGGCCATCGATGAGTCCATCCGCAGGCAGCAATTGACCCGGCTCCGCGAGGGCTTCGGTTTCGTCGATTGCGAGGGGCTGATCACCGGCTTTGCACACCGGATGCGCCTGTTGTACGGCAATGAAACCAGCTACCGGATGCTGCACAACGGTCGGAGGCTGTTCCCCGATTCCGCACAGATAGCCGCCGACCTGGCGCTGGATCTGGGCTTTCTTCTGTCGACATCCGCCTTGCCCGAATGCCTGGGGATGGTCCACGAACTACTCGATGCGACCTGCAACCCCGACGAAGCAGAACTGGAACCGGAAGTCTGGCAGCATCTGCTCGTCTTCAGACTGGCGGCTCTGAAGCTGATCGGCGACGAACGGCAAATCGCGGACCATCTCGATAACGTCATCCGGGACCGGATCACGTCACCGGAACTGCAGGTCGCCGTCAATCGCCTGGCCAGGATGAAATCCGGGCAGGCCGGCGATGCCTTTCAGCCGGAGGAATGGACCGGCTTATCGTTCCAGACCCTGGAAGAACACGAGTGCGATCACTAGCGGGCGATTAATCCAGCAAGGGGCGATGGCCTGTATCGTCGCCCGTAATTTTGACATCCTTGATGTGAAACAGCGACTTCCAGTCCCGGGCTATCAGCAGATCCATCAACTCTGACGCCTTGCCTTCCTTCTTGCGCTCCATTTCGTCCATCATCGTGATCAGGGCCCGGTCGACCTCGGGACCGAAAAGATAACGCAGGTATTCCATCGGCACGCGCGGCTCGTCGGAGAAGCGACCCTCGGCATCGAATGCCGGCGGAAGAATCGGCGGCACATAAAAGACATTGGGTTCCGTGCCGAATTCCGGGTGCAACGGCAGTGCCACTTTCCATTCATTAACGAGCTTGTGGATCGGCCCGCCCGGATCGTCGAGAAAGCCGACGAAACGCAAGCGCCCCGGACACTGCCGCGCACAGGCCGGCGCAATGCCCTGTTCCACGCGCGGGAAGCAGAAAATACATTTCTGCGACTTGTTCTTGACGTAGTTGAAGTAGACCTTGTCATAGGGACAGGCCTGGTTGCACAACCGGATTCCCTGGCACTTGTCCTGATCCACCAGGACGATGCCGTCCTGCTCGCGCTTGTAGATCGCGCGAACCGGGCAGGCCTCCAGGCACGCCGGCTTCGTGCAGTGGTTGCACAACCGCGGCAGGTAGAAATGATAATTGTTCGGATATTCTCCCGAGCTCGTGTCCTCATCCCAGTTCGCGCCGTAAGTCATCGGCTCTTTTTGTTCGAGGCGTTTGTCCGTACCCTGGAAATAGACTTCTTCGTGGTTGAGTGGCCGCTCGCCGCCATAGTCTTCGTCCGGATGCAGGCCGCCGAATTGCAGGGCACCGTCTTTCCACCCCGAGCGCTTGCCTTTCTCTTCCCATTCCTTCGGATAACCGCGTCCCGGCTTCGTCTCGACGTTATTCCACAGCATCTGCTCCTGGCCTTTCTCGTCGGTCCACAGTGACTTGCAGGCTGCCGTACATGCCTGGCAGCCAATACACTTGTTCAGGTCGATAACCATTGAGACCTGCATACCCATAATCGTGCTCCTGCAACCTAGGCCTTGTTCGCCGTTTCAAATTCGACCGTGCAATCCTGATACGTCTGGTTCGGCACCTTGTCCGGTGCGGCGTAATGGATCTGGCCGTAATCGCCGACGAGTGACGTCGGTTTCAGCAGTCCGGCGGTCGGTATGACCGAACTGAAATTTTCCCTGCCCTTGAACAGCATCGGATCCCAGCCATGATATATAAACAGCGTCCCGGGCTGGCAGCCTGACGAGATATGCGCCCGCGCCTCGAAGGAACCGAATGAATTGAACACCCGGATCATGTCTCCGTCGACGACACCGCGTTCTTTCGCATCGTCATTGTTGACGTAAATATCCGGTTCTCCGCGCTGCAGCGACAGCAGCAACGTATCGTCGCGGAACATGCTGTGTACGCCATGGCGCGCATGCCCCATCGTCAGGCGCAGGCGGTATCCGTCGATCGCATAGGGTGCATGATATTGCGGCAGCGCCTCGCCTTCCTGCAGAAACCAGTCGTGATCGATATAAAACTGCTGGCGGCCGGTCAATGTGTCGTACGGTTTTTTATCCCTGACCCTGTCGAGAACGTAATGACTCCAGTTGGACTTCTTGCCAAACTGCACGTCGTCTGAATCGTCCGAACGAATAAAGCCTTTCTCGAGCAGGTTCTTGTACGACTTGACGGCGGACATGCCCATCGAGTTTGCCACGATGTAATCAACAATTTCACTGGTCCTGCCGATCTTCTTCTTGCCGCCCCCGTCGAGTACGAGCGTCGTGTACGTGTCGTGCAAAGTCGAATAATCCCACTCGACCGGCCGGCCGTAGGCCAGACCCTTGATCGGTGCGATGCCGCGCGCCGCGGCGCGCTGCGAGATCGCCTGCGCCAGCCGTGCGAAAGCGGCCGGATCATCCATCGATTCGCCGAGCGGCGGCACCGCCCGCGCCAGCACCTGGGTATACGGCGTGCGACCTTCGGCCGTCATGTCTTCGCGCTCGTAGTGATCGGCAATCGGCAGTACGTAGTCGGCATACATGGCGGTCACGCTCATGTGCGGCGTCATCGAAACGATGGTTTCGAGTTTCTCGAACGCGAGCTTGCGGAAGCCGTTCTCACCCGTTGCCCGCCAGTTGGCCGGGTTATGCCCGGCCATAATGCCCATCTTCCAGGGTATTTTCGTGTGATCGGGTATCCAGTGATTGTCGACGGATTTCCGGTGGTGCCGATCGAAATGTTCCGCCAGGTTTTCGCCATAGATGCTTTTGTTCATCCCCGGGCCGTCGCTGTGCACATAGTCCCACAATGCGATGGCCGCGATATTCAGCCGCGGACCCATGCCGTTAAAGACATATTTCATCAGGCCGTCGCCCTTGGGCATCTGTGTTGTCTGGACACCGCCACCGGCGCGCCCGGTGTTGCCCGTCAACGCGCACATGAGCAGCCACGCGCGCAACATGTGATCGCCGTGTACCCATTTGTTCGCGCGATAGCCGGCGAAAATCATGCCTGGTTTGGCGCTTGCAAACGTGCGCGCAACTTCACGAATCACGTCGTCATGCACACCGGTAATTTTCTGTGCGGCCTCCGGCACATAAGCCTGCACGTGCTGTTTCGTCAGTTCAAAAACCGTCGTGACCTCGACTGGCCCGCCGGCGGTTTCAACCGTCCAGGTCCCTTCCAGCGCCGGCCTGATCGAACCGAGTTCGATCGAATCGCCGTTGGCGGGCGGCGATTCCCGCCCTCCCCGGCCGGTCGCCGGGACCGGTGCAAGCGCGTCCGTCGACTCGTCCCAGTAGAAAAACGACTTGTCGCCACCTTCTTTGCCGTCCAGATCCTGCCGGCGCAGAAACTTGCGGTTATCCGACCGCACGAGAAACGGCAGATCGGTCTGTTCGCGCACGTAATCCCATTCGATGCTGCCGTCTGCAAGCATGACCTGAACCATCGACAAGGCGAGTGCCGCATCCGTACCCGGCCTGGGGTTCAGCCACTTCGACGAATGCATGGCGCTGCCGTTGAAATCCGGTGTAATCGTCACGACCTCGGTGCCGTTATAACGCGCTTCCCAGAAAAAGTGTGCGTCCGGAATGCGGGTCACGGCCGGGTTGCAGACCCAGACGAGGCAGACGCGCGACTTGAACACCGCTGCCATGTTGTCGCCCGGCAGGGCAAAACCGATCGTCTGATAGGCCCCGACCGGCAGGTCGCCGACGCCGGCAAATGTCTCCGGTACGACGATACCGGTCTGGTTGGCGAAGCGAAACAGGGAAGCAAACGACGCACGCTTGAGAATCAGTGCCGTACCCATCGCCAGCGTGATCGATTCCGGCCCGCTCTCGACGGCGTGGTCGATAAATTTATCGGCAATCTCGGCCGTCGCCTGGTCCCAGCTGATGCGCTCCCATTTTCCTGCGCCGCGTTCGCCGACCCGCTTCATCGGGTACAGCACGCGCTGGTTCCCGTACATGTATTTGGATTCACGATTGCCTTTCTGGCAGCCGCGCGGCCCGTAGTCCGGCGTATCCTCGCCGGAACGACCGTACTCGCCCTGCTGTTCTTCTCGCCAGACGATGCCGTTCTTGACGTAAATGTTAAACGCGCAATGGCCGGTACAATTGATGCCGCGACTGCCGTGCACGACCTTGTCCCAGGTCCATTTCTGGCGCATCAGGTCTTCCCAGGCGCCATAGACCGGCCCGGGTCCGTCCTGCGCCACCGCGGTCGCAACGCCGAACTTCAGCGATAACGTGGCGACAAGCGCGCCGCCGCCGGAAAGAAATTGACGTCTGTCGGTCGTCAACTGACTCATCGGGTGTCTCCGTTTATCTGCAGTGAGCCCCACGGCCGGTACCTATATCAGGCCGGCTTTAATCAATCGCTCGACATTCTCGGCCTGCCGGCGGCGGAAAATATCGCGATCCGGCGGTTCGATCACCTGATCGCCATCGAGCAGGAAGTTGGCGCGGTGAAAATCCGCCTGCGCATAACTGTCTGCAAACAGGCCGTAGGCCTGCCGGGACAGGATATTGGCCATGCCCAGCCGGCGCCGCGTACGCCGCAACGCGCCGATGTCCAGCACGGCATTGGCCGACATGCTCTCGCCGCCCTGCCCGGCCTCGGCCAGGATCTGCCCGTGCATGTCGACAATTTTAGACATCGCGCTGCACGTGTAGGCCGGGATCGGAATATTCTCGATACTCGCCGAGTTAGCCGAAACGACATACGCCATATTCTCGACCGCGCGTGCGCGCCGGGCAATTTCCTTGATCGTCGGCTGCGGGCTGCCCGGCTCGCTGGTCGGATGAATGATGACCTCGGCCCCGCGCATCACGTGCATGCGCGTAAATTCCGGATACAGGATTTCCTCTGAGGCGATCATCGCCAGGTTGCCGATCTCGGTCTTCGCCACCGGGAAAATGCCGTCGAGACCATACAAATCCAGGTATTTGTCCCAGACATCGTGAGGAGTCGGCTCGAAACTCGATGTCAGACGCCGGTAGCGCAGTATCACGTCCCCGGACGGACCGATAATGAAACAGACCTGGAAATACAGTTCCGGAAAGTTCGGGTCGACCTCGTAAACATTACCCGCCAGGTAAATATTGTTGTCCTGGGCGATCTTGCCGAGCGCCTCATATTCCGGGCCGTCATAGGCAAAGCAGGCTTTTTCGCGCCATTCGGCCGGTGATTCCTTCATCGGAAAGCCCGTCACGGCATATTCGGGCAGTGCTACAAGACGGCAGGGCACGCCATAAAAAAACTGCATGAAATTGGCAACTGTTGTCGCATATCCACCGATTTTTTCGATCGTACCGGCAATACGCCTGCGCGCTTCGGTCACGTCCGTGATCAGGTTGACCCCGTTGCAGGAAACCTGCAACGCACAGGCAATAAATTCGGGTCCCGTCTCTTCGCGATCCGGCATTATGATTTTCTCCTCAAGAAGCCATCATTTTTTCTGTTTCTCATGACTGCAAGTATAAATAGCCCCGCCCGGTATACCTAGCCCCACCTGATTTGATTACCGGGCAAACAACCATCGCGACCACGTGTCAGCCATTGCCGGGTAACGGCGAATCCCGCAAGATACGATTCCCATGACACACACACAGAAATCCGGGCGAACCTGGAACCACCTGGGCATGGAACCGACCCTGAACGGAACCGGGTTCATGTTCCGGATACTGGACGAGTTCGCCGATGACTTTATCGCCTTTGCCGGTCAGGCTGACGGCGAGGTACTCGATATCGGTTGTGCTTTCGGCGTTGCCACGATCGCCGCCCTCAAGGCAGGGGGCAAGGTGACAGCCTGCGATCTCGACCCGCGACACCTGGAAATACTGACCGGAAACACCCCCGAAGCGTTGCGTTCGCGCCTGACCTGTATCGCCGGCCAACTACCGGATATCGATCTGCGGGACGAATCCTACGACGCCATTTTGTGCTCGCGCGTCCTGCATTTCCTCGACGGCTCCGCCATCGATGCATCGGTGCGCAACATGTTCAAATGGCTCAAACCCGGAGGACGACTCTACCTCGTGGCCGATACGCCCTACGGCATCTGGCGCAAATTGATCCCGGTATTCGAGGCCCGGCGGGAACGGGGCAACCGCTGGCCGGGACTGATGATCGGCCTGGAAAATTACCTGCCCTTCGCACCGAAGGATCGCGCCATAGACGGTCCGCCGTTTATGAACCTGCTCGATCCCGAACTGCTCACTCGCATCTGTACCGACGCCGGCTTTACGGTCCAGCGGGCGAGCTTCATCGATCGCAGCGATTTTCGCGGTCTCGGGCGCATGGATGGGCGCGAAAATGCCGGCATCCGGGCCGTCAAGCCCGGTTAGCCGTGTACCGCACCCCGGCGAACACGGCCTGTAAAATCGCCGTCAGGCATTCTGCGAGTTGTGCATCCGGGGCAATCCCGAGCTTGCCGACATAGGTGTCCAGGCTGCGCACGGCAGCATCCGCCTCCCCGGTCGAAGGGCCGGTGTCCGGGACGAGCGACGCCAGCACGAGTCTCTCGACCTGCGCGGCGCCCAGTTCGGCCGTTTCGATCTGCGGTGCAAACATCTGCAACAGGAATTCCGGCACGCCCAGCGCTTCGCTGCGGCACGTCTTGCGAATCGCCCGCAACGGCTCGATGACCTGCGCCTCCCAGTCGATGACCCGGCGCATGGCCGTATCGATCTGGCCGGCCGTCAACGCCCCGCCGCCCCGGTCCGCAACCCAGAGGCAGAACAGGACCAGGTTGACATTCAGGCCGTATCTTTCCTGAATAAACAGGCACGCGTCGGCAACGCCCGGCTTGCGGTAGACGCGCGCGGAAAAATCCGCAAACGGATGTGTTGAAGCACTCATGTTACATAATAAATATATTCATAAACAATAACTTAACTTATAATCGGGCCAAACGGACTGAATCCGCTGAACCGGTACCGCACCGGGTTCAAAATACCCGGCCAGAACCCATAAAACGTGATCCTGTCAGTCTTTTCAAGAGGTTGGCACTGTTAGGCTCGCGGAACAATCGCCCAGGTGTGATGCACCGACCCAGGTGTGATGCACCGGCAATGGCGACCGGATGCCACAGCATGACGACCGACGAAAGAACAGCCACCACGCGCCAATCGGTGCAACGATTTACCGAATCGTTCGACGATTTTTGCGTCGGGCTGGTCGATCTGGAACACATGCGCGCCCTGGCGGCCGAACTGCTGGGCAGCGAACCACAGGCGGCCGAAGCGCTTCTGATCGTCATTGACACGGCACTTCGTGAAGGCCTGATCAAGGCCAGTACTTATGAAGTGCTGACCACGGATATCGATCGTGCGACCTCCGAAGACGAACCGACCGAATGGTCGGAAGAGACGCGCGCGCAGATAGAGCGTGGCGAGGCCGTCGTTCACGACGATGAATCCGGTGAAGAGACGAAACACCCGGCCGGACCATCGGACACGTCTGCACCGGCCGGGGCGCATATCGAGACCGGACCCGGCACGGTTCTCAAGAACCGCTTCGAGCTGGTCGCGCATATCGGCGCCGGCAGCATGGCAGACGTTTACGAGGCCATCGACCTGCGCAAACAGGAGGCCGGCCTGGCCGAACCGCGGCTGGCCGTCAAGGTCATTTCCAGTGCCTTCCCGGCACATGCCGCAGCCCTGGAAACCCTGCAACGCGAAGCGCTGAACAGCCTGCGCCTGACTCATCCGAATATCATCCAGGTGTTCGACTTCGACCGGGACGGCGACCGGTACTTCATGACCATGGAATTGCTGGAAGGACGCTCCCTGGTCGATATCCTGCGCGCGCAGCGCGCCCGGCCGCTGCCGTTCGACCGGGCCGCGTCGATCGTGACGGGCCTGTGCAAGGGTCTGGAGCATGCCCATCGACAAGGCATCGTTCATGCGGACATCAAGCCGGGGAATATCTTCGTGACGACATCGGGACAGGTAAAGATCCTGGACTTCGGCATCGCGCGCAGTCCCGGCATCGAGGCGAGCGATTCGCCGGTCACCGGCGCGCACACCCCGGCCTATGCGAGTTGCGAGGTACTCGAGGGCGCCGAACCCACCGAACAGGACGACCTGTTCGCCATGGCTTGCGTAACCTACCGGATGCTGGCCGGCTTCCGCGTTTTCGGCCACCTCACGGCGCTCGACGCCGAAGGCGAACAGGTCGAACCACAACGGATAGAGACACTGCATCCGCAACAATGGCAAGCATTGCAGCGGGCGCTCGCATACCGGCGTACGGATCGGACGCAACGGGTCAGCCGGTTTGCAACCGGGTTCTGCCACCAACCGCCGCAAAACGAACCGGACGAACCGGAATCCCCGGGCTTGCCATTGCGTTATGGCATTGCGGCGATGGCCGTCTTGCTGGTCGTCATCACGCTGGCCCTGTTCTGGCCGGAACCGGCCCGGATGCCCGTCGGCACAGCCAAAACCCTCACTCCCGCTCCGTCCATGAAAACGACAGGTATCCCCGAGCCGGTCGAACCGGTCGCCACACCGACAAACCCGGAAAAAACTGCGAGCCCCGAACCGGAGACATCCAGACCGCCAGACCCCGAACCGGCGGACTCCAAAGCGGCCAGTGCACAGACAGCACCGCAACCGGAGCCGCCGCCTGCCCGGACACGAATCGATGAACTGGAAGCGCTGGCCGATCGCGCAATGGATGATGGACATTTACTCGATCCGGCCGAAGACAGCGCAAGTCGGTATATCGAGGAACTGGCCGGACTGGCGCCCGGATCGTCGGCGGTCGAACATCGCCGGACCCGTCTGTCGGAATTGATGTTACTCGAGGCAATGGTTGCGATCACGGACGAAAATTTTGACGTGGCGACCCGCTGGATTACCCAGGCCCGGGCGCTCGGTGCGTCCGAAGAAACGACGCAGCGTTTCGAAGAAGAACTGCAAAAAGCACGTGCGGCAAAAAGAGCCCGGCAGACCGAAACACTCGGCGCGATTTTTGCGTCGGCGACACCAGCGGCTATCCTCGCCGAACCCGCAGACGATTATGGTGAGGAAACGCGCAGCGCAACAATACCGGCTTTCGGAACCGCAGAAACCGAACCGGCCATCGCACCCGGTTCACTGTCACTGGCGATGGTGGTGCCCGACGCCATGGCAAACATCGCGACCGACACGGAAAAAGAAAACCCGGCCGGTCAGTCTGCGGACCTGTCTGACCGGGATATCCCGCTGTCCGACCTGAAGTTCAGACATTTCGTTAAACCCAGACCACCGCGGGGATGGAGGGGCCACGGCGTATCAGGCTGGATTGATATGCGGTTTCGCATCACGCCCGAGGGCAAAACCGACAACATCACGGTCATCGCTGCCGAGCCCGACGACCGGTTCGAACAGCCGGCCATCACGGCCATCTCGAAATGGCGCTTCAAACCCGTCTATGTCGATGGTGTCGCCAGTGAAAAATACAGCGCCGTGCGCCTGCGTTTCGAACTCGATTAGGCGCCGTTACAGACCGAGCGGCGTAAAAATGTCGCGTTTGCGAAAGCGACTCAAGGCAAAACGCCACAGTATCTTCGGCCTCGTCAACCAGCGAACGGCGCCGCCGTTGCGGTCTGTCGCCAGGATGCCTTCGACGAGGAACGGCGTCACCGTCTCGACCGTATCGGCCAGAATATTCAGTATTTTCTTGACCTGCTGCCATGACTCTCCGCGCTCTTCAGGCGGCGGGACGAGCATGTCGGTCAGGACGATCCCCGGACTCAGATAGCACATTTTGACCGGCGTCCCGTCAAGTTCCTTTGCGACGGCCCGGGTAAAGTAGTGCAGCGCGTATTTCGTCATGCCATAGACACTCGCACCCGTGCGCGTGTGTCCGTTGCTGCCGAAACCTTCCATGTTCCAGATCGTGCCGCCGCCCTGTTCGTACAAGCCCGGAATCACCACCCGGTTACAGTGCAACAGGCCGACGATATTTGTCTGCACCGTCTGTAAATAGTCCTCCTTCGGCAACGCGAAGAACGGCCGTTTCAACCCGTCACGCCCGGCATTATTGATCCAGATATCGACGCGCTCGAAACCGTCGGCAGCCGCGTTCCACAACATCTGGACCGAGTCGAAATCGGCAACGTCGCACGGCTGGCCCAGTACGGTACGACCGGGGAACCGGCCGCGCAGATCGGCGCAGGCCTGTGCCACGGCGTCGGGCCGGCGACTCGATATCATGACATTGTGACCGCGCTTGAGGAATTCACATGCCATGCCGTAGCCGATGCCCCTGGTGCTTCCTGTAATGACAATGTTCATAATCTGCGCCCTGCTTCTTATACAATGTCCGTATTAAATGACCGGGATGCACCTGAAACAACCCGGAAGAACTGTTCTATCCATCCTGAAGCTGGACTATGAATCGATCGGATCGCCTGGCAGCGATACTGCTGTCGACCTTGCTGAGCACTGCGGTATTTGCCGCGGACGACCAGTGGTCCCTGTACGCGGGTAACGCCGGCGGGCAGCAGTATTCGGCGCTCGATCAGATCAACGCCGATAACGTTGGCCGGCTCGAGATCGCCTGGCAATACCGCAGCGGCGAGCTCGAGCGGCGCACCGAATTGCAAAACGCGACCGCAAAAGTGCAGGTCAATCCCATCGTGTTGCCGGCCGCTGCCGGCGGGCACCTGATGATCTGCACGCCCTTCAATCGCGTCATCGCACTGGACCCGACGAACGGCATGGAGCGCTGGACCTATGACCCGCCGGGCGCACGCCATCCCGCGTTTTCGAATTGCCGGGGGGTGACGTACTGGGAAGACCGGTCAGTCGATGCCTCGGCGGCCTGTCGCCATCGAATCCTGATGGCAACCAACGACCTGCGTCTGATCGCCATCGACGCCCGTTCCGGAAGTCCGTGCGAGCATTTTGGCCGGGACGGCATCGTGGCGGTAGAAAGTGACGTGTTGCAGACAACGCCGCCGCCGGCCAGAGACGAAGTCCGTTTTTCCAATCCGCCCGTCGTCGTCAATGATGTCGTTATCGTCGGTTCGAGTGTGCGGGACAATCACCGCTATAACGCGCCGAATGGCACCGTGCGCGCATTCGACGTACGTACCGGCGCCCCGCGCTGGACCTTCGACCCGATACCGCGAGAGCCGGCCGATCCCATGCACCGGGAATGGCCCGATGACTCGGCACACCAGACCGGCGGCGCCAATGTCCAGGGGCCGATCAGCGTGGATGAGGCGCGGGACCTGGTTTTCCTGCCTACCTCGAGCCCGTCACCCCATTTTTACGGCGGCATGCGTCCCGGCGACAACCGTTATGCCGATTCCATCGTCGCGTTGCACGGCTCCACCGGAAAGGTTGCCTGGCATTTCCAGACGGTTCATCACGATGTCTGGGCATATGGCAATGCGGCGCAACCGACATTGATCGATCTGGAGAAAGACGGCGAACTGTTTCCGGCCGTCATCCAGGCAACCAAAACAGGCATGCTCTATATTCTGAATAGAGAAACCGGCGAGCCCTTTTTTCCGGTCGAAGAACGCCCGGTACCGCAAAACGGCGTTCCCGGAGAGCACTTGTCGCCCACCCAGCCGTTCCCGATCCGCCCGCCACCTCTCGTCCCGCACGACTTCGGTCCCGATGATTTCTGGGGTGTCACTTTTTTCGATCGGGCGCAGTGCCGGACAAAATATGCCGGTGCACGCCTCGGCCCGATCTTCACCCCGCCGTCCCTGGCAGGCACTGTCATGATCCCGTCCCCAGACGGCGGCATGAACTGGGGCGGCGTCGCAGTCGAACCAAACGGCAAGATCCTGATCGCCAAGGTGCTGCGCACGGCTCATTACGTGCGCCTGATCCCGCTCAAAGCACTCGATCATCCCGGCGAAACAGACGGCGAAATCATGACCGACCCGCCGGTACCGCTGACCGGCACGCCTTATGCCCTGGAACAAAACGCATTCGAATCGCTGATCTCCCTGCCCTGTCTCGCCCCGCCATGGTCCGCGCTCGTTGCCGTGGATCTGGCTGCCGGCGAGATCCTGTGGCAAAGCACGCTGGGCTCTCTCGATTCGCTGATGCCGTTTCCGCTCCCGCTGAAATGGGGCACGGCCTCGTTCGGCGGCCCGATTATTACGGCCGGCGGCCTGGTGTTTATCGGTGCGACACAGGATGACCGGATTCGCGCATTCGATATCGTCAGCGGGGAGGAACTCTGGTCCTTCAAACTGCCGACCAGTGCTTTTGCGATGCCGATGACCTACGAAGTCGAGGGACGGCAATATCTTGTCATCGCATCGGGCGGTCATCCTTTTCTCTACCCGCAACCGGGTGACACGATAACGGCATTCGCGCTGCCCGCGCAGCAGTAACCACGGTACCCGTGAGCGAAACCGGTAAAGTGTATAACTACGGCAAATTCATATTGGCCGGCGGCGTCGTGATTTTCGCCATCGGCCAGTCTCTGCTGTTCATCATCGTCGCCCCGATGGCCCGTTCGATTGGCCTGACGGAACTGCAATTCGGCCTGACATTCTCTCTGGCCAATATCTCGCTGATTTTTGCGGCACCTTTCTGGGGCCGGAAGAGCGACTCGATCGGCCGCAAGCCGGTTTTTATTATCGGCCTGTTCGGCAGCAGCTTCGGTACGCTGCTGATGGCCGTCTCGCTCTACCTCGGACTGCAGGGCATGGTCGCAACCTTCGGCCTGATGGCGCTGATCTTCCTGTCGCGCAGCGTCTACGGAATCACGGCCTCGTCGATCTATCCTTCAGCAGCGGCATACATCGCCGACGTCACGGACTGGCAGAACCGGGCAAAAGGCATGGCACTGATCGGCAGCGCAAACAGCGTCGGATCCATCCTGGGTCCGGCCATCGGCGGGGGCCTCGCTTTCATGGGTGCACTGTTTCCGATGTATGCGGCAGCGACCATCTCGGCGGTCGGCGCGCTGGCCGCGATCGTCTGGCTGGTCGAACCCGAACAACACCACGCGCGCAAGCGACAGAAGAACCGGCCGAAGTCAACACTGAAATTCACCGACCGCCGGCTGCGCCCCTACATGATCATCTGGGCGACTTTCTTCGTCACCTTCATCTCGCTGAACTTCATCACTTCTTTTTATATCCAGGATCGTTTCGGCATCACGAAAATGGAAGACGTCATGCGCACGGCCGGCCTGATGCTGGCCTGCATGGCCATCGTGATCACGCTCGTCCAGGGCGTCCTGTTCCAGATCATCCGGATCTCACCCCGGATCCTGCTGCGCCTGTGCGGACCCGCCTTCGGCGCAGGTCTGTTCACGATGGCTTTCGCGCCCTCCCCGCCGTTCATGGCAGCCGGTTTTGGGATCCTCGGCATCGCCTTTGCCTGCGCGACGCCGGGCATCAACGGCAGCGCAAGCCTGAGCGTCGAACCGCACGAGCAGGGAGCGGCAGCCGGCTACCTGTCGGCGGCCAACACCAGCGGCGCGATCCTCGGTCCGGTTCTGGGCACCAGCCTGTACCGGCTGCAACCGAATGCGCCGATGCTGATCGGCGGCGTGCTGATGGTGATCATCAGCCTCTATGCGCTGACGATTCCGGCGCCACAACCGCACGGAAAAAAAGACCCGTAGAGCGGGCGAGGTTGCCAAACCGATGCCGGACGCGACATACTTCGCTCTGGCCCCATAACTGCAAGGAGGTGATCCCATGTCTGGTGAGAGTTCGAAGGTATTTCCACAACCATCGCGTCCTGGCTTGGCAACGGACAAACATCCTTTACTGACTGCCCGGACGGCCGGATCGAGATAGCGATCCCGAGGTTGGGGCTACCCGATCTCACGGAGGCCCGCGCAAGCGGGCCTTCTTTATTTTCCGGCTACAGTAAGGTGCGTTCCGAAATCGTTCAGCCGAAGCGCGCCCTGGATTTTTTCCTGCCAGGCAACCGGCACGCCCGCGCTTTCGGCATACTCTTTCCAGTGCGATACCACTTGCATGACTTCGCCGACTATCGTCTCGGCGCGCCCGCGCTTCATCGCAGCCGATTTTGCACAGGCCCTGAAGTCATCCATCGTGAACCCGTCACGCTTGCCGTTCAGTGTCATCTGGTGACTGGCCGTCCACGTGCCGGAAGGATTGAAGCTGTAGGTCAGGTCGAAAGCCGGCGACAGCGACCATTGGCCCGATTTGTCCATCAGGAACGCAATATTTTTCACATGGTCATCCTGGTTACGCGCGATGACGTTGAAAGCCATGCGCCGGAACTGCTCCTCGACCACGTCCATCGGCAAACCCAGCCGGCGAATCACCATCAGCACCTGCTCGTAGGCATAGGCGCCGGCACGATTGAAATCGAAATGTGCCAGCGCGCACAGTGACTGCATGTGCAGTTTGCGGCCATTGGCCAGACGATCGAAACGCCGGGTCATGAAATGTTGCCGGCCGTTCTCCTCGAACAGCCGGCATTCGTTGATCTCGATCCCGCAGTCCCTCGCCATCCGGTAATACGCGTATTCGATGACGCCATAGCCCTGGGGATCTTCCAGTTCCTTGTCCCGGTTTCCCCTGACCCCGTCGAATTTCAGTAGCCAGTATTCAAAACCCTTGCCGGCCGGCACCTGGCCGGACCGGACTTCGTTGGTGGACGGATTCCAGGCAATCACGGCCTTGGCACGGGCACCGCCTGCCGAGGTACCGACCCGCAGGATATCGGTCAGGGCCTGCTCCCGGCTGCGATTCTCGTGCCGTTCGCCCAGCGAAACCTGCAGGTGATTGCGACGCGTCAGAATATCCGAGGCGAGTTCGACCAGCTTGTCGATTTGTATCTGCCCGGCACGGCGCGTCTTCGGACCGGTTGCCGGCACAAATTCCAGCGCCCCCATGCCGCGTTCGCCCGTATAGCACAACCGTTCGACGGCATTGAACGAACCCGGTTGCCGACCCTGGGTGGCCAGCCAGGCATCGATCAGCGCATTGCCGAACTTGTCCGGCAGCGAATCGGCCAGCAGACCGGGCAGGCCATAAAATGTTTTGCGGGGCAGTTCAGGGAATGAATAGACGCGGCGGGACAGCGGCATGACCAGCGGTGAAACCTCGATGCCGCTGCCGACGAATACCGGATCGTATTCGAAGGCAGCTACATCGCTATCCCCGGCCAGTGAAACCGCGCCGATCGTTCGGCCCCACAACCTGACCTCGGCAACGAGTGTCATGCCTCGTCATCCCAGGTCCACGGCTCGGCGGGCGACTCCGAGCGATGGCGTGCCGAAGCGCGCCGGCGCACTTTACCCTTGCGCTTCAGCAAATCCATCGGCCGCGGACCCGTTTCGGGAATCAGGCGATCCAGTGCCGGCAACAGGTCCAGTACGCGCAGCACCCGGATCAGGCTCGACACTTGCGCCGACGCTCCAGCCTCGATCCGCTCCACGGTCCGCTTGGCAACCCCGGCCTGCTCGGCCAGCGCCGCCTGGGTCAATTGCCGTTCCAGCCGAAAGCGTGCGATGCGTGTGCCGAGCTCGGCCAGGATGGCATCGTCCGAGAGCAGTTTGGTTATCTGCATAGTCGCCACCTTTTACGAGTTGTTCTAATATAAATTATTATATCGTCATATTAGACGATTTATATATTAAATCTCTAAACTTGTCAAATCGTCTATTATGACGAATAAAAAAGAAGGAGGGGGTCAAACCGGAATTGACCGGTTCGATCCCTATTTCCCCGATTTACCGATCGATCGAATACAGCAGGTCAAGGGTTTGTTGCTCGCCTGAACCGGCTTCCAGGCTGAATCCGTGGCCGAGATCATAGCGGATCAGCACCGTACCGATGCGATTAAACAGGCCGTACGTGTAACGCACATAAATATCGTCGCTGAGTTGCTTGCCGGCAACGATAGTCGTGTCATCGCCGCCGGCACCTTCCAGGGCGACTTCGTCAAGGTTGAATCCCTCGCCGAGTCCCTGGGTCAATGCCCAGGATTGCAGCCCCAGGGTCAGGGCGGCACCGGACAGGGCGTTGCCGCTGGCCCCGTCGGCCGTCGAGGCCGGGCGGTCGACGAGCAGAAAAGAAAGAATGTCCTCATCGCTGTAGACCGGATCGGAGAACAGGACGAATTCGAGTTGACTGGAGATCGGACCCGACACGATGACCCCCACCCTGATGTTCTGGTCCCGGTACTTGAGCCGGCGTACCGCCCGCACATCGAGCACCGGATCATTCAGCGGCCCATAGAAATTCAGCGAACCGCGTTCGATCGTCAGTACCTTGCCCAGCGTCTCGAATTGACCATCGACCAGTTGCAGGCTGCCCTCCGCGGCCAGCGGCGTATCGACGGTTTCAACCAGCTTCAGGCCGCCGGCCAGATGCGTCTCGATGCCAAAGCCGGAGAAACTGACCCTGTCGCCGAGTTGCAGATCGAGCGAGCCGACCAGCCTGGGGCCGGGCGAAGACCGAGCGACGGACTGGTGCTCGCCATGCACGACGACATCCTTCGATATGGCCACGGCGGACGGGCCAAACTCGCGCAAGACAAACTCGGCTTCCGGCACGAGCACCCGGCCGGAAAGAGCGAGTGTCCGGTCATGCAATGACAGATCAATATCAGGCGTTACGACGATACGCTGATTTGGCTGGCGCCAGATCTCGAAATTGTTGCCGGACAGGTGAAGATCGGAAAAAATGCCGTGCTCTTCGGTCCAGTCCACCTGACCGTTGACCTGCATCTGTCCCCTGCCGGAACGAACAGATCCCTCGACCGTCAGGGCGCTGCCCCCCTCGCTGACCGCCCGGCTGTCCGCCAGGCCGGTCATCGACAGGTTCGCATCGATCAGTTCGATACCGTTCGCCTCGATGGTTGCCGAACCCTTGCGCAGGTCCGCCCGGCCCTGAATAAGCGGCGTGGACAGCGTACCGGAGATCTCGGCACCCACCGTGAGTTCACCGCCGATGGCGCTCGTCAGCACAAAGCGATTAATCATCGGGCGCAGTTGACCGATGTCCGGAATCTGCATGTCGATCTTCCCGGTCAGCGCCCCGTCTTCGCCGAGCGGGTCGTCAAGCGAAGCCGATGCCTGCAGGGTCAACCCGTAGTCTCCCGATACCCGGCTTTCCAGGGTCGCGATATCTTTGTCGGCGCTCAGCGTGAAGCGAAGATCACGCAGTGTCGTCGCGATTTCATCCTGCTGTCCGTTCGCCTCATCGCCCGAAAAACTCAGGCGGGTCTCGCCCTGGCGCCACGACACGGCGGCGTTCAGGACAGACCCTTCCTGCCAGTCCACGCTCAGATCGGCGTCCGCCTCGCCGTTGATCCTGACCTCTTCGCCGAGCCATGGATTGAAAGTTGCCAGCGGGAAATGACGTAACGTACCCGCACCCTGCCAGCGACCCGCGCGCCAGCTCACCCCGTTCGTGCAAATTTCGGCCGGCGGGTTTGACCAGCAATGTGCTTCGATCGACCCGTCGTCGGCTGCCCATTGCGCAGCGACGGACTTGCGCAATGTCCACGCACCGGCGACACCGCTGTCGATGACAGCCGATTCGAACGTCTCCTGCAATCGCCCTTCGTGCCACGCGCCGCGAGCCTGTATCTGCGCCTCGACCACGCCGCCCGACAGGCGTAACGCGAGGTGATGATCGGCCAGCGAACCTCGTGCGCGCATCTGCAGATGC
>Ga0114931_10000082_pt1 | contig 97038 bp, 75 predicted proteins | sample 2SBtaG_FD_89579 | JGI IMG/M metagenome (GOLD analysis project Ga0114931, IMG submission 89579) | Deep subsurface microbial communities from Kolumbo volcano to uncover new lineages of life (NeLLi) - 2SBTROV14_V59a metaG | ecosystem: Environmental > Aquatic > Marine > Volcanic | place: Kolumbo...
AACCTGGGGACCCTTCCTTTCGACTGGGACTGAAAACAGTAGGTTTCACCTGTCTTGCAGCAGTCGCGCTCGGTGCATCCTCCGGTGTTGCCTACCCAGACAAGGCAGCGACTGTCCTTGGGGCATCCGCTGGGCGGCGGTAGTTTCGGTGATGTCCCATCGTCAGATTGGACCGAACTCGCCTGATCGGAGACGACCAAAAGCGCCAACATCGCAAGGCACCCTACTACCATACTCTACTCTTCTTGATTATACCGGCTTTCATCGAAATGACCTCCTTTATGGTAAAGGAATCAGCAAACGGTCGAAACCCGGGCGGGTCTGGCCATCAGCCTTGGAACGGCCCATAGAGCTATCGTTTTTTTTTTTCGTGTCAAGCAGGATGGCAATGATTTTGGGGGCCGTTTTGTTGATTAATTCCGGTTTCACGGGGTTTTGGGCACAGCAAACTCCCTCTGTGGACGGCAATCCCGCCCGATCTGAGCAAATTCGGCCGAATGGGCGAGTTTTCAAGATGTCTCGCGGGACCAGCCGCGGGCCATGATTCTGCGAAAACTGTTGGGGCTGCTCCGTCGTGACCGGTGGCGGTTCTCTTTTGCGCTCTGCGATTGGGTGGAGCGGGCTTCTGCGCTGCTCCGGTGGTCCCGGAATCTGGCCCCGAAACCTGCTCGCCGCGCTACCCGGCTGCCGAATAATTTATCGCGCCACCGCGTAGACGGTTTTTTCAGGGACGACGACATAGGGTCAAACGCAGGATGCACAGTTTGCTATTTGCGGAAAGCCGTTGAGCGAACTTTGATCGTTACAACCGTGATGTCGTCCGACTGTTCCGCAAAGCCCACAAAGCGGCGCACGTCCCACAGAATCTGACTGGCCAAGTGCTGAGCGCCGGTGTTGCGATATTTCCAGACGGATCGTAGAAACCGCTCGCGCCCGAACTCATCGTCGTCAAAGCTCATGGCTTCTGTGACACCATCTGTCACCATTGCGATCGTGTCTCCGGGTTGAAGCTGGATTGTTTGAGCTTGGTAAGTCTCGCCGGGGCGAATCCCAATCGCCATGCCACCCGTTTGCAAATCCCTAAAATCATCACCGCGAAGCAGCACCGGGGGCGGATGACCGGCACTACAAAACGTCAAAGCCAGCGGTTCAGTTGAGAGCACGCCGTAAAAGAGCGTTGCGAACTCCGCCGGCAATGTGTCTCGACACAATTGCCGATTGACCTGAGCCACAATACGTGTGATGTCGTCGGAGGTGGGTGCAAAGGCGCGCAGCGTGGATCGAATGGACGCCATCACCAAGGCGGCTGCAACCCCTTTGCCTACTACGTCAGCGATGCCGATGCCCAGATCGCCGGTAGGCAGATCAATGAAGTCAAAAAAGTCGCCGCTGAGTTGCAGACTCGGGTCGTAGACGTATCCGAGTTCAACACCCTTGAGAGTTGGGGGTTTCGACGGCAACATCCGGCGTTGCACGTCCCCGGCAATTCTGAGTTGTCGCTCGACGCGATCGGTCGCCGCCCGCTGTTCGCGGAGTCTGCTATGAATAATTGCCGATGCAGTCTGTGAACCGATCGAGCGCAGAAGGGATGTTTCCGACTCGGAAAACTCGCGTGGGTGACTCGTGTACACGCGAATGACGCCGATCGTTTGCCCGCGATATGCGAGGGGGGCACAGAGCCCAGAAACGATTCCCTCGCGCCGTGCGTTTGTAGGGAACCGTATTCGTGGATCGTTCCGGGCGTCCGCAATGTAGACGACCTCTCCGGAAAAAGCGGCGGCGTCGATCGCGTTTTCGCTGATGAGTACAGCCCCTTTATTCAGATATTCCTGAGAGAGATTGTAGACCGCCTTGATCACAAGTTCCCCCGTGTCCGGGTTGAGAAGCCGAATCGCACACGCCTTCACACCCATCACTTCAGTTACACGCCGGACGGTTTTGTTTAGGATATCTTCGAGGGCGAGCGGTCCACCGAGTAGCTGCGATAGATCATGCACGGTGTGAAGGTTGCACAGTTGCTTTTCAATGTCGACCGCCTGCTCATAGAGTGAAGCAATCAGGTGCACGAGGATATTCGCAAACCGCCGGATGTCTGCGGGGTTTCCACCGCGCGCCGGGTTGAAGTCTTCGATCGTTTTTTTTGTTTTTTCTGCGTTCAGGTCAAATTCCGCCGCGATTTTGCGGGTCTTTTCCTGATCGGGTTTTGCATGACGCCGCGTTCCGATATACAAAAGACCCAGCACGCAACCGTCGCTTGTAATCGGCGTGGCATAAAGCTCCATCCCTTCGTGAATAACAAGTCGCTTTGCGGGGGTGGGGTTGGTGGACAAAGTGACAAGCGCCTCGGAAAAAATTGTCGCCCCGCGCTTGGAAGTTGCAATCAGCTCTGAAAAACGACTCCCCCAGGTCGGTCGGGTAAGCATTTCTCCCTTGACCGAAGTGATACAGGCTGTCATACGACCGAGCAGTGCGAAGTTGTCCTGTAATTCCTGCAGTGTCGTTAGCGAGATCCGTTGTGTCAGTCGGCCTTGCGGATCGGATTGGGGTCCTTCGTTGGCGAGTTGAAAGTTCATCGTCACGTCGCTACTGGGGGATGAACTTCGTGCGCGGACCGATCGCCGCGATGGTTTCAGCAAGCAGCCTCGCAGTCGATTCAAGGTCCTTCAGGCTGACGACTTCGACCGGCGTGTGCATGTAACGATTGGGGATGCTAACCAGGGACGTCGCCACCCCTCCGCGCGTCAGTTGCATCGCATTGGCATCCGTTGGGGTTCCGCGTGGAGCCGCCTCGCGTTGATAGGCGATACGTTTTGCCTTGGCGGTCTTTTGGACGAGGTCGGCCAACGATGGATTGATGTTCGGACCGATGGAAACGACGGGACCACCACCCATCTTGATGTCGCCGTTAACGCGTTTGTCGATGTCGGGGTAATCGGTGGCGTGGGTCGCGTCGACCGCGATTCCAACCTGCGGATCAATACCATAGCAAGAAGTCTGCGCACCACGGAGTCCGATCTCTTCCTGGACCGTGCTGACGGCGAACAGGGCGCACTTTAACTTTTTGATCGAACACAGTCGAAGCGCTTCCATGACGACGAAAACGCCGCACTTGTTGTCAAACGCGGGACTGGTGGCAAGATCGTTGGCTAGGTGAACCATTTCAAGGCGAAAGGTGATCGGGTCGCCGATGCTGATTACACGCTCGACTTCCTTGCGATTGCCGGCGCCGATGTCGATCCAGAGTTCGCGTAGCTCCACTTTTTGGCCGCGTTCTTCCGGCTTCATCACGTGGATCGGACGCCTGCCGAGGACCCCTTCGATCGGGCCGTTTTTAGAGTGGACCACGACACGCGATCCGGGAAGGACGCCGGGGTCAATTCCTCCGATGGCGGAAAAGAAAATATATCCGTTTTCGTCAACGTAGTTGACCATCATGCCGATCTGGTCGGCGTGACCGGCCAGCATGACCCGCGGGGATCCCTTGGGGTTCATTCCCACAATGACGTTGCCATGCACGTCTGTGTCGATCGTGTCGGCAAATGCCTTCATCCGGCGGCGAACAATACGCTGAACCGGCTGTTCGAATCCGGATGGGGAGGGGGTTTCCTGGATGTTCTTGAGAAAACGATACGATTCCTTCCTCACGGCGATGGCTCCTTTTATATTACGAATCTTGCCGTTCGCCTTATACTCTACCGTACGGGCAGACTCCCACAATGCCCGACGGACTCAGAATGACGGGAACTTTGTGCCGGACCTAGCATGACGGGCATGCGTTGTGTCATGCTGTGCGCAGCGAGAATCTCGCAGGATCCGTTTGAGGTGGATCGGTTTCTGTTGGGTCGGGGAGATTCTTCGCCCGCTTGCGCGGACTCAGTATGACGGCGGTCGTGCCGCAAACCGGCATCACCGGCTCTGTTGGGGATTTTTGAACAGCCCGCAGATCACCATCCCCTTGACCCAGTCAACCGACCAGTCGAGCCCGAATGATGAGAAATGACGTTGATAATCCTGAAGGGTATTGTTCCAGATTCGACCGGGTTGCTTGCGGCCGGAAAGGTCCGTTACGATGGCCATGACAAAAACGCCGCCGGGTTTCAAGTATGAAACGAGATGCGCGGTGGTGTCGAGTGCCCTCGGGCTCATTTGATCATAGTGGTAGTTGCTGCATCCGCGCGCATACACGACATCGTAAGCCCCCATTCCTCCCGGAAGGTCGCCCATCAGATCGCAGCAAAAATAGGCGGGTTTGCGAAAATGCGACTTTGCCCAGGCGATTCCTTCCCACGACCGATCAACTCCGACACAGTTGAGCCCCATTCGAGTCAGCAGGTTTGTGTGGAATCCGTTTCCGCAGGCAACCTCCAGGCACTTCATCCCACGTCGAAGATGGAAGCGTTTCATAAAGTGCTTGCGATGCCACAGGTATTCCTTGATGAAGGAATACTTCCAGCCGCCACGGCGATAGAACTCGTTGTAGTGGGCGTCGCCACGCGAATACGTCGCATCACACCGCGTGGATTCTTCGATGGCTCCATTGTCCGTTTCGAAGGATTCGATAGTTGGTGCGGACATACGCTACTGTTTCCGTTGCCAGTGCTTGCGCCTGGAAGATTTACGCTATCGGACGCTGGAAATACCCTCTTTGATGCTTGGCTATCGGTAGGTATGAATCGGTCCTTGACCGAGCGTCACCGGGGCGTATTGGGGTTGGCGGCGGCCCATTTTTCTTCGGCTTCGGGCGGGCGGATATAGACCGGGGTGAGATGTCGGGGATCGACGACCTTTCCCTGCTGCGCCTTTTGATAACCAAGCAAGGCAACTGTCGCGGCGCGCGGCGGGTAACACGCATCGGGCAGAAGCGGGCGTTGGGCAGCGAGGATTGCCCCGCGATGATAGGGCACGCCTTCTCCCAGCACGTGACAGTTGGGGGAACAAGTCTCAAGAAACGCTCGCGGATCGACTTCCGCCGGCTTGCACGTGGCGTGATACCGATCGCCTTCGAGTTGGAACGATGCGGCATAGACTCGTTTTCGTTTTGCATCGAGGACAACGGCGATCTCTTGGGGCGGGTCCGGTGCGAGCAGCGCGTTTTGCGCGATGACTTCGAGCGTGGGCACGGCGACAATGGTTGCCTCTTGAGCCAATGCGATCATCCGTGCCGCGGTGATTCCGATCCGAAGACCGGTGAAACTTCCCGGACCGGCGGAAACGTAAACAAGGCGAACCTGTCGTGGTTCGACACGATGGTCCCGGCAGAGTGATTCAATGGCGGGAAGAAACTCGGTGGCATGCGCTCGTCTCTTGTGAAAACGAACCCGGGCAATCACATCTTGTCCGCGAGCGAGTGCAACCTCGCCAATTGCGCCGGATGTCTCGAACGACAGCGCAAAAGCCGTGTTGTCAAAGGGCGGACCACTCATGCTAAGGAATCATACTGATTCGCGCGGACCTGCCCATCCCGGGAGTGAAGACGGTCTAAGCGGCGCCCGAGCGAATCCATGAAGCCCTGCTGCTCGGCGTCGCGTGTTGTAGACCGAGCGGCGCACCCCCGTTCGTTCGGGGCATCGGCATGAGGCGCACTCCGTTTGGTCAGGGGATCGCATGCGCACGTTTTCGCACGAGGTTCTGACACCGAAAAGGGGCGGTTTTTACCTTGGGAATTGACGAGACAGGTCCTTCGCCCTACAGTCCCCGGTTCGATCGGATTCGCCCGCGGAAATGACGGATGGGGCGGGCGCGCGCCCCACCCGCTTACGCGGTTGGCGGGCGTATGCGGGTGTGACACGACCCGGTTTGGTTCAATGTTTGCAGTGATTTCGGACATCCACGGGAATATCGAGGCGCTTCACGAGGCGTTCCGTGACATCGACGGTCGTGCGATCAAGACCGTCTATTGTCTGGGAGACGTGGTGGGCTACGGGGCCAGTCCGCGCGAATGCCTCGATACGGTGATCGATCGATGTGAGTTTTGTCTTTGTGGAAACCACGATCAGGCCGTCTTCTACGAACCGACCAATTTCAACGTAGGGGCGGAACGCGCGTCCTATTGGACCAGGCAGCACTTGGAGGAGGAACCGGACAAGGCCAAACGCGATCGCCGCTGGGAGGTTCTGGGTAAACTACCCATGCGAATGACTGCCAACGGGCTGTTGATGGTCCATGCTTCTCCGCGACGCCCGGTGAATGAATACTTGTTCCCCGAGGACGTCTACACCAACCCGACGAAGATTCTGGACAATTTTCGTACGCTAGACTCCGAAAACCTGGCGTGTCTGGTGGGACATACACACGTCCCCGGCGTCTTTCTGGACGATCCTTGCTTCGATTCGCCCAACGAGCTGGCGGATGAAAATGTCTACACGATCACGCGCGACGAGCAGGCGATTATCAACGTGGGCAGTGTGGGGCAGCCGCGCGACCGCGATCCGCGTTTGTGTTATGTCGTGGTCTATGAAACGGGCGAGGCTCCTGAGGGATATGAACTTCCCGATGTTGGGGAGGGTGAACCGTATCTGACCGTCCAATTCGTTCGGCTCGGATACGACATCGAAAAGTCGGCGCGAAAAATCTATGACACACCGGAGCTGGACGACTTTCTGGGATCGCGCCTGTTTGAGGGCCGCTAATCGCGGGCCCACCGTCATTGCAAAACGCCACGGCACGCGATACGACACACAACGCGTCATGCGGACGCGGCAGGCGACGTGGGCATCGGTGGATCAAGAATAATCGGCATGGGCAATAACGACACACTCAAGAATCTTCTGGTCGCCGGGGCTGTTTTCATCCTTATCATGACGCTGTTGCAGCGTTTCTCACCTCCTGTGAAACCCCCCGGATCGGGGCAAACAGGGCCGGATACGACCATCCCGCAAAAGGTGCAGACTGCTCTCGAAAGCGATTCCACCCCCGGGGAAAAAGCACCGTCAAAGTTTCAGGTTGTTCAGGCTGACAGAGAGCTCACACTGAAGATGGGGGCACCCCCGACCGGTACGTCACAAGTTCGACCGGATCAGCTTCCCTACCGGATGGGTCTGGTTCTTTCCAACGTCGGCGCCTCTGTGGAATCAGCCGCTCTTACGGATCACTCCGCCGACCTCAAGAGCGACGCGCGCTACACGCTTCTTAGCCCCATAAAGCACGACGATGCTACGACTTACCGTTCACTGGCGATCGAAAAAGTTCGTATCGACGGCGAAGATGTGCGTTTGGACGACACGAAGTGGCAGGCGAGTGAGGTCCAGCCCTACGTGACCAAGGGGCAAGAGGGTCAGCGCGTTTCCTTTTCGGTGAAGGTCAATGAGGGCGACGAACCCGTGCTCAGGATCACCCGAACGTTTACGCTTCCCAGGCAGCGTTTGAAAGACGGTCGACACGACCTTTGGTCAACCATTGGGGTCGAAAACATTTCGGGTAAGCCCCATCGGGTGCTCCTTTCATACCGTGGCGCGGTTGGCGTTCCCGAGGGAAGCGGTCGAAACTCTCGCCGGATGATCGATATCGGAGTGACCGACGAAAACGGGTTGGTCAATGGGCATCGTTCCTACGAATCCAAGATTGAACGGCAACCGGGTGAGCGTTTGTCGCTCTATGAATACGACGGACAACTACCCGAGGTTCGGGCGGCATGGGCGGCGATCGGCAACACCTATTTTACCTGTACGGTCGCGCCGGTGGACGCTGGCTTCCGCAGCGTATCCGGCGATATCAGTGAAATCGCCGCATATGACATGGACGGTCGTAGCGAGACGACCGACGACGTGACCGAAAGCTTCGTGACGACGCCGGCGAACCTCAAGCCCGGCGAAAAAAAGAGCTATCACTCGGCCATTTACCTTGGCGAAAAAGATGCCAAGGCCTTTCGTGCGCAGCCCGATTATGCCGCTCGCAATTACTACTACCAGATTACGCAGAGCTTTGGAGCATGCACCTTCACCGCGCTGGTGGAACTGATGATCTGGCTGCTCAATCATTTGTACTTTGTCGTGCGTGACTTCGGTTTGGCGATCATTTTGCTTGTTGTTTTCATGCGAGTCCTTTTGCACCCGATCACCAAAAAAGGACAGGTGAACATGGTGCGGATGCAAAAGCAGATGGGCGCGTTTTCGCCCAAAATGAACGAAGTCAAAAAGAAATATCCCAACGACAAAGCCAAGCAACAACAGGAGATGATGAAGCTCTATCGCGAGCACGGAATCAACCCTGCCGGGCAGCTTTTTACGTGTGTCCCGATGGCCATTCAGATGCCCATCTGGATTGCGCTTTATTTGAGCCTGAGCAACAACATCCTAATGCGGCATCAACCTGCGTTTTTCGGGCTTCTTTGGATCGACGACCTGACGGCTCAAGATGCCCTGTACACGTTCGCTTCCCCGCTGACCATCCCGCTTGTCGGATGGAAGATCGCAGCCTTTAACCTTTTACCGCTGCTGGTAGCGATTTTTATGTTTCTGCAGCAGAAAACGCAACCGAAACCGCCCCCCAATCCCAACGCGACCCCCGAACAAAAATCGCAGCAGGAAATGATGCAAAAACTGATGCCCATGATGAGCATCATGATGCTGTTGATTTTTTACAAAATGCCCGCCGGATTGAATCTTTATATCATGTGTAGCTCGATGTTTGGTTGGCTTGAGCAGAAGCGGATTCGTGCCCACATCAAAGAGCAGGAAGCAAACGGATCTTTCGACAAGCCCGCGCATCCCAAGGATGGGGGTGGACGGGGATTGCTCGCCAAGTTGAGCGGTGCAAAGCAAGACGGCTCTCCCGGATGGCTGGAGAAAATCCAGAAGGCTGCGGAACAAGCGCAAAAGGACCAACACACGCAGCGCAGCGGAAAAAAAAGGAATTGATTGACCGACCCCGCGACGCGGCGGGTTGCTTCCGTTTCCGACCGTCTTTCGAATCCCGTGTTCCCCGCGATTGGTATCACACATCCGGTGAGGATGCGCAAACACCCCGTGCCTTTTCCAAGCATGGTCGGGCGTTGCTTGATCAGTGGGTTTCCAACGCCGAACACTGCGAGTGCGGGACTGCCGTGCTTCTGCCGACCCGAAGACACCCCGAGCTTCGTGTGACCGTCAAAAAATGCTCCAGAGAAGTTGATTCGTGACTTCGTGGTGGAACATGACCTCGCTGCGTTTGACCTTGGTTCCCAGGGCTTTGGGGCAGCGGTCGGCGGATTCCTGCTTGCATTCCAGATATTTTCCGTGGGCGATTTCGCCCAGAATCTGGGTGGCAAGTTTGCTGGATTTGAAGTGCCGAATCGCATCGTAAATGTTGTCCGGAAGAAATCGCGTCCGGTAGCGCTTCCCTTCCGTGTCGGCGGCATCGGGCAAATCGCCTTCCAAGCCCGTCCGCAGGAGCGTATAAATAAGCAGGTACGGGCTTGCGTCGGGTGAAACGGATCGAAACTCGACGCGCGAGGATCGCTCGTTGCCAAGCGGGATGCGAATCATGCTCGCCCGGTTGGTGGCCGAAGCCTTGATCTGGTTCGGTGCTTCAAAGTTAGGATCCAGACGGCGATAGCTATTGACGCTCGAGTTTAGCACGAGGCAAATATCTGTGGCGTTGTTGAGAATTCTGTCCACGAACTTCCACGCGAAATCGGAAAGGTTGTCTTGTCCCTTGGCGTCATAGAACAGATTCCTTCCGGCGCGATTCAAGGACATGTTGCAGTGCATGCCGCTTCCGTTAACTCCCGCAACCGGCTTGGGAAGAAATGACGCGGTAAGACCCAGTTGGCGCGCGACCTGACGGCATGTCAGCTTATACAGTTGAATCTGGTCCGCAGCGACGGTCGCCTCGGAGTAACCAAAGTTCAGCTCGAACTGCGAGGGGGCGACCTCTGGATGGTCCTTCTCGTTGCAAAAGCCCAAGGCCCGCTGCGCTTCAGCCGCCCAGTCGATGAACTGTCGAAGTGGATCCTGTGGAAGCGAATGATAATACCCCCCCGTTGAGATAAACTCGAAACGTCGCGTTTCGTGATACTTCCGCTCCGCGTCGGTGTCCTTAAACAAAAAACCTTCGATCTCCGGTGCGACGTTGAGGATCATTTTTTCATCCTCAAGCAGTTTGGCCGTGAACAATCGAAGCTGGGCACGAAAATCCATCGGGTAAGGTTGCCCGTCTTGCCCGCATACTTCACCGAACACGACGACCTTTCCCGGACCGAAAATGTCTGCGGGAAGCCAATAGAACGCAGGCCAATCGATTTTGAGCTTCAAGTCTGATTGGCTGATGTCGGAGAACCCCTGGATCGATGACCCGTCGAACGTGAGGTTGTCCGCCGACGCAAGGAGAAACCGCTTGTCGTAGTCCAGCATGTGGAACCGGCCTTCAAGATCCGAAAAACAAACGGTCACCGCTTTGATGCGCTTCTCCTCCGTCAGATACTTTCGCCGCTCTTGTTCAACTGAGGCGGGGTCCACCCGTTCAAGCCGCTGTCGCTTGGCTGCCAGATTGATTTCCTCGAGTTCGTCATAGGGGATGGTCAAAAAATCTCTCAGGGGCTTTGTTTCCATCTTGTTCGCTCCTTTTCTTGCGGTTATCGGTCGCAGGGTCGGAAAACACCGCTCACCGTCTTGGATGGATCATAACGTATTTCCATTTTAGTATATCATAATTTCTCGATCAATACAACTAATTGGCGTTGTTTATAATTTAATATGAATCGATTTTGGAGTAATTTTGGAATCGTGGCTGTGATTTCGCTGGTTGACAAAGTGGTCATGCGACGATAGCGTGCGGAAAAGGGTGTTTTGCCGGACAGGGCCCTCGTGGAGAGGCCCTTTTTTGCTGTCTGCCGGGAGCTTCGGTGACTTGCGGGATCGAGGATTCAAAGCCCATGGGGCACGCGTGCGTTTTCGGACTGGGATGGGGCGACGAGGGGAAGGGCAAGGTTGTAGACCTGCTTTGCCCCGCCTTTGACTACGTCGTCCGGTTCAACGGGGGAGCCAACGCAGGCCACACGGTCTGCGTTGGTGATCGGCGTTTCGCCCTTCACCTGCTGCCTGCGGGAATTCTCCATCCATCGGTGACCGGCGTTATCGGCGCGGGCGTAGTGGTCGATTCGGCCAAACTGATCGAAGAGCTCGACGGGCTTATCGAGAGGGGGATCGATCCAGGCGGGCGGTTGAAAATCAGTGACCGAGCACACCTCGTATTGCCCTACCACAAGATAGAGGATCAGCTTTCTGAAAAAGCGGCATTGGGCAAAAAGATCGGTACGACAGCCAGGGGGATCGGTCCGTGCTACGCCGACAAAATGCGTCGCACCTGGGCGATTCGTTTTGCAGACTTGTTGCACGATTCGACGCTCATCGATCGAGTCGTACGAATCGTTGAGCAAAAGCGAAAAATGTTCATCGCACTTTATGGCGAGGACGGGGGGTTGGATGAAGTCGCCATTGCCGAGGATTTGCGGCGTGCGAAAAATCGGCTGGCTTCGAGTATTTGCGATACGACGCTGCTTTTGCATATTGCCAATCAGGATGGACGCAAGATTCTATTCGAAGGGGCCAACGGCGTTCTCCTTGACGTTGACCATGGGACGTATCCCTTTGTTACGTCGAGCAGCACGGGACCGCACGGAATTGGAGTCGGTTCGGGTGTTCCATCGCATTGGGTCGGTAGGCGGATTGGAGCAGCCAAGGCGTACGCCACGCGCGTAGGCTCCGGACCGTTTATGACCGAGCTTTCCGACACAACGGGGGATCGGATTCGTGACGCGGGTCACGAATTCGGCACGACCACGGGTCGCCCGCGCCGCTGCGGTTGGTTTGACGCGGTGGCCTGTCGATATGCAGCCCAGGTAGCGGGTTTGACTGATATCGCCCTTTTGCACCTTGATACGCTTAGCGGATTCGATGAGGTTGGGCTTTGCACGGCGTATCGAGTTGGGGATCAGACCCTACGCACGATTCCGGCGGGGATCACCACCTGCGAGCAGATCAAGCCGCTTGTGGAGTTTTTGCCCGGATGGAGCGAAGACGTTCAGGAAGTTCGCGTGTTTGCGGATCTTCCCAAGAATGCGAGGGACTACGTGGAGCGCATCGAGACGCTGGTCGGGTCGCCGGTGTCGCTGATTGGGGTGGGACCGAAACGATCGCAAACCATCATTCGCGGCGATCTGAAATCCATGGTCGGCGATATTGAAATCGCCGCACAGATATAGGTTTGGCCGTGACGCAACCCCCGATTGATCCACAAGCACACTTTGGTTTTTCCGCCGATCATCTTCCGCGTCACATCGCGATTATTATGGACGGAAACGGTCGATGGGCCAAGGCTCGCGGACGACCGCGGATCGAAGGCCACGAGCAGGGGGCGAAAAAGGTTCGGTCCATCGTGACGCATTGTGCGAGGTTGGGGATTGAGACGTTGACGCTGTTTAGCTTCAGTACTGAAAACTGGAAACGTCCGAGGGACGAAGTCGATTTTTTGATGCGTCTCTACGTACGGTACCTGATTGCCGAACGCGAGACGATTATGGAAAACGACGTACGTTTCGTCCATGTTGGTCGGCGCGAAGGGCTACCCGAGTCCGTCCTGTCGGAAATGGATCGTACGGTTGAAATGAGTTCCGGCAATGGTGGTCTTAAGCTCTGTCTGGCGCTGAACTACGGGTCGCGCGACGAGATCGTGGACGCGGTTCGCAGTGTTGCTTCGGATGTGAAGGCCGGGCGAATCGAACTTGCGGATATCGATGAGGCCTTGGTCTCGAGTTCGCTCTATACCGCCGGTTTGACGGACCCGGACCTTTTGATTCGCACGGCCAACGAGCGACGCGTCAGCAATTTTCTCTTGTGGCAGATCAGCTACGCGGAGATTCACGTTTCCAAAGTTTTCTGGCCTGATTTCGCGCCGGCGAATCTCGACGAAGCAATCCGTGATTTTGCCGGGCGTCAGCGGCGATACGGCGACGTGGTTGCGCCGACACCCGTGCGGTAGCGATGGATGTGGGCGGTGGATGTTCACGGGGGCTAAGGGCTTGTCACGGGCGCGAATGGCTGTGACAATGCCCCGGACCGTTTGTTGAGAAGGACTGAATCGAAAGGGATCAAAATGGGATTGCTGGACGGGCGGCGGGGCGTTGTTTTCGGAATTGCAAACGATCGCAGTATCGCGTGTCACATCGCCAGGGCTTTCGTGGAGGAAGGGGCGAGCTGTGCTTTTCCGCATCTTCCCGGCGAAAAAAGCGAGAGGCGGGTTCGCAAGGCGCTCGAGGGGGCCGGTATTTCAGAACCGTTGATGCTTTCGTGTGATGTTTCCAACGACGATGATCTCGACGCTACTTTCGCCATGATTCGCGAAAAGTTTGACTCGATCGACTTTTTAGTTCATTCCGTCGCCTTTGCCGATCGGACTTACCTGAAGCAGGGAATGTTCGCCCAAACACCGCGCGACGTTTTTGCACAAGCCCTGGACATTTCCGCCTATTCTCTCGTGTCGATGGCCCGTCGAGCGAAGGAACTCATGCCGCGCGGCGGTTCGATGATGGCGATGACCTACTACGGAAGTGACAAGGCGGTTCCTGGATACAACGTCATGGGCGTGGCCAAGGCCGCCTTGGAGGCGTGCACACGATACCTTGCGCTGGAACTTGGTGAGCAGGGGATTCGCGTCAATACAATCAGCGCCGGACCGATCAAAACACTTTCATCCATGGCTGTCGGTGGGATTGATGAGATTTTCAAATGGGTTGAACAGAAAGCGCCGCTGCATCGCAATGTAGAAGGCGGCGAGGTCGGCAAGACGGCCGTTTACCTTGCCAGCGACTTGTCCAGCGGCGTGACGGGCGAGAACATCTTCGTCGATTCCGGTTACAACATTGTCGGGTTGTAGTCGACCGCGGGCCGTGTCGATTCTCTCCGCGCACGTAAGCAGGGACGATGGCTGACTCCGTTGAAAAACGTGTCGCGCGACTTCGTGAGCAAATCCGAAAGCACGATCACGCGTATTACGTTCTGGCAGCGCCGACGATATCCGATCGCCAATACGATCAACTCTTTGAAGACCTTCGCGAGCTTGAGTCCAAACATCCGGAGTTGGTGACCCGGGATTCTCCAACCCAGCGTGTGGGCGGTGCGCCAATCGAGGGGTTTAAGCATGTGCGCCATGCACAGGCCATGCTCTCGGTGGATAACACCTACGATGAAGCGCAGTTGCGTGAGTTCGACCGGCGCGTTGCCAAGGGGTTGGGAAGTCGAGAATACCGCTACGTCGTTGACCCCAAGGTGGACGGTGTGGCCGTGGCATTGCATTACAAAAACGGGTTGCTGGAGCGAGCCGTAACGCGAGGCGACGGCAAGACCGGCGATGATATTACGCAAAATGTTCGCACGATTCGATCGGTTCCCCTGCGTTTGTGTGCGAGTGACGTTCCCGACGTGCTTGAGGTTCGCGGCGAGATCGTCTGGCCGGTCGAGGCATTTGAGGAGTTTAATCGGCGGCGCGTTGCGGAAAAGAAAGAGCCTCTGGCCAACCCGCGAAACGGCGCGGCCGGAACACTGAAACAACTTGATCCGCGAAATGTTGCGGGACGCGGTTTGCTGTTTGTCGCACATGGGTTCGGTGAAATCGTCCCGCTGACAGCTCGCAGGGCAAGCGACCTTTTCGAGCAATTTCGCCGGTGGGGGATTCCGACAAGTCCGTTTTGCGAGACGGCGGATCATATCGACGAGATCATTGCCCAACTATCAGTCTGGGATTCACGTCGTAAAGAGCTTCCGTACGAGACCGACGGGCTGGTGATCAAGGTGGACGCGCTGGACCAACGGGAAGCATTGGGGGCAACGAGTCGATATCCCCGCTGGTGCATCGCGTACAAGTTCGCTGCCGAACAGGCTGAGAGCGTTCTAAAGGGCGTAGATTTTCAGGTCGGAAAGCTTGGAACCATTACCCCGCGTGCCGTGATGGACCCGGTACAACTGTCCGGGACGACGGTCAGGCATGCCTCGCTTCACAATTTCGATCAGGTGGCGCGGCTCGATGTGCGCATCGGTGATACCGTCATCGTTGAAAAGGCGGGGGAGATCATTCCGCAGGTGGTTCGTGTTGTGATCGAGAAGCGACCGAAAAGTGCGACCCCGATTTTTCCCCCGACGAAGTGTCCGGTGTGCAGGGCAGACGTGGAAAAGGACGAGGGCGGAGTTTACATTCGCTGCATCAATCCGTCGTGCCCGGCGCAGCTCAAGGAACGATTGATTCACTTTGCGGGGCGAAATCAGATGGACATCGAAGGAGCCGGACAGGTCGTGATCGAAACCCTGGTGGACAAAGAACTGGTGGGTGATATCGCGGGGCTTTACGGTCTTACGCTTGAAAGCCTCGAAGGCCTACGTCTACCCGATAAGGAACTCGGAACTCGCGCGGTCGACACAATGATTGACAGTATCAAACGGGCTGGAAAGCGTGATTCCTATGTAGTTCTATCCAACACGAAGATTCCCGGATGTGACGAGGCTGCACTACGTGCACTTTGTCACGCGATGGGAACCGTCCAGGAGGTTGCGAACGCGGATCGTAACGGAATCCGACGAGCAACTGGTGACTGCGGAACGGCTGATGCGGTTTTCGCTTTCCTTAACCCAAGCAGTAAATCCGATCTAGAACGTATCCTGCTTGGGCTTGCCGGCAAAAAGCGACTTCATATCGTCGGACTTGGGAAAGTTCGAATTCATAGTATCGTTGAATCCAAACTGGTGCGGCGCGTTGCCGACTTGTTCGAACTGGAGTCCCATCGCGAGCGGCTTTCTTGCATGAGCGTTCCCAATACTCTCGGGCGCAAGAGTGCAGAATCCCTGCTTGCCGGTATCAAAGCGAGCAAAAGCCAACCGCTTTCACGCCTGTTGGCGTCTTTGAATATTCGCCACGTTGGGAGCAGTATGGCGGAGGTTCTCGCTGAAGCGTTCGGAAGCATGGATGAGATTGCAAAATCGGACGAGGACGCGTTGGCTCAAGTAGACGGGGTTGGCCCGGAGTTAGCGCGAAGCATTGTGCGCTTCTTTAGAAGTGAGGAAGGCGTTGCGATCCTCGATCGACTGAAAAAGGCGGGAGTCAACATGATACAGCCGAAGCGCTCCCGTTTGGCGAATGGGCCGTTTGACGGCTTGGCGATCGTCGTCACGGGAACGTTAGAGAGTATGTCTCGCAGCGAAGCAGAGCGCTTGATCAAGACCCTTGGCGGGCGCGTGGCGGGTAGCGTCAGCAAGAAGACGGATCTTGTGGTTTTTGGCGAGGGGGCGGGATCAAAACTGGGGAAAGCCAAGAAACTCGGGGTAAAGGTAATCGATGAGAGTGAATTTTTGAAGCAAACGGGGCACTTGCGGGAGGACCAGGGTCCGTGACGGTATTGGTGGCGTTTTTTGGGGGGGTAGCATGAGGGTGAGGTCGGCCATGGACGGCGGATCCGGGCGTTTTTTTGGGGGGGGTATGATTGTGGAGGGTCAGCCATGGATGGCTGATCCGATGGTTTCGATGACGGTTTCATGGAGGAACCCAATCATGACAGCACGGGGCACACGCAAGGAGACGCGGGCGCGGATTCTTGCGGCGTTCACGCCGCAGTTGGATCGAGTGATTCCGGAGGACGGGAGCGTTCCCTTGAAAGGGGCGACGTTCTTCGGCACGGGCGGTGTCGCAACACGATGTTGGACCTGGCCAGGTTTCTTGGGCCACTCGGATGCGACATCGTTGGACCCGCTGGCGTGACGAGTTTGCCTTGTGCGATTCAACGAGTTGACCTCGTTGCGTTTGGTGGAGTCCGGTCGCCTCTGGTGGCACGGCACTTGTGCCAGCCGTTATCGCGTGTTTACAGGGGTGCGGTCTCGCGTTTTTGATCGCACGTGCTTGGGCGGGGGAAAATGATCACCGCCGTGTTGCCACGACAATCAGATCGACCGACGTTGAGACCTCAAAGGGGAGACGGTCATAGCCGCCCCAAAAGTGATGCACGACGAATTGATTCTCCTCGAGCAGGGTCCGCATCTCCTCCGGCATAATCGGGTACAAGTAGCCACTGTTTACTCGTTTGCACCATCCGTTGTCTTCGTGCCAGAGCGAGATATTCGTCACCTGTAAACGCTCGCCGTCGCGGTGAAACTCCCGCACGGATACATATTCGATGCCGTCACTGCGGCTGACGCGTGGGCCACGAACGCACGGAACCTCTTCGCACATCGGTTTGAAATTCAAGATTTGAACAAACAGTTTTCCGCCGCTACGCAGACATTGCCCGAACTGCCCAATCGCTTCGACCACTGCTTCCCGCGTTCCCGCAGCCGCAAGGGCATTGCCCAGGCAATACAACCCGTCATGATCCGGACCGACCTTCTCCCGAAGCGCAGCGTAAGGAGTTTGGACGAATTGAATCCGATCTTCTTCGTCGGAGGCTGCACGATCACGCGCAATCGCCAGCATCTGCTCGCTCATGTCCGCCCCGACAACATTGTAACCCGCTTGCGCAAGGGCCAGCGCCTGGTGCCCGGTACCACATCCGGCGTCGACCACGCCACCGTCTCCTGGATCCCCAAGAACTTCCCGAATGACCGGGATCTCACGTCCCAGGCGCGCATCCCAGTTGATACTCTGGTCGTACGATCGAGCGGCGGCGAAAAGATCCGTGGTGGCGGTGTTGGCTTGAGAACTGGACATCGTCGTTGCAGTTTGTCACGAAAGGGGATCAACCGCAAGTCCCCAGTGTCGTAAATGGTCGCGGAAGGACGCCCGGCGTTCTGCTTGGCCCGAATGCAACCGACCGAAACTGGTTTTGAACCCTACGTCCGGACGTCTAATGAGATGATTGTGATGTCGTCGCAGGGGGATGAGCTTGCGGGGTTGCGCTCAATCACGGATTCGATTCGCCGTAACATTTCCTGCCCGGAGTATGTTTTCAGCTCGCCGATAAGACGTTCAAAAGCTCTCGTATCGGGCGGACCATTCGGATCATCCGTGAAAGCCAACTCAACGCCATCCGTGTAGAGAATCAATCTATCACCATGGTGGAGTTTCGTTTCGCAGGTCTCGAACTGTTCTCCCTTGGTGATCCCCAGCAGGCCACCGGAGCTTTTTAGCTCGCTTTGCACACCGTCTTTCGATAGCAGAATGGGATAAGGATGTCCGCCGCGTGCGTACCGCATCACGCCCGTACGATGATTGAAAATCAGGTAGCATCCGGTCACGAATTGACAACTTGGGAGTTTTTCCTCGGCCAGTGCATCGCTCAGCCCGGCGAGTACCTCGTGGGGCTCGACGATCCGATAGCGACCATCTTCGACGCGTTTGGGAACAATCGCCCGTTTGATAAACATCGTCAACAAACTCGCAGCCATCCCGTGCCCGACCGCATCGGCGAGGTATACGCCTGTATGATCTTCGTCGATTCGAACGACATCGAAAATATCGCCCGAAACGAACGATGCCGGACGGTAGATCGACGCAAATTGGACGTTGCCGATCGGTTCCTTGAGATCAGGAAGAAAATCTCGCTGCAACCGACCTGCCAACTGCATCTCTTGATCCACTTCGGTGAAGTGCTCGGTGAGTTTTTTGCTAAGTCGTTCCATCGAGCGTAGCTCGCTCTCGAGTCGACGAAGCAACCCATGATATCGCTCAACCATCGACAACCGCCCCTGCAACTCGCCGGGGGTAATGTCCGAGCGGACCACGTCCACCAACGATCGCGGATCTCCCACACTGCTTACGTCAACCCGAGAACTGACCAGCAGCGCCGCGATGCGCTGGGTGGAGACAAAACGCAAAAAGCTGTCAAACTCGCCGTAGCTTTGGGAATTCACGTGGCGATCCGCGGGTTCCGACATGATGACCGCGTCAATCTCGCCGGCGCGTGCTGATTCCATCGCCTCCCCGAAACCGCTCACCGTGGTGAGCTGCCAACCGTTGCTTGCGATCAGCTCGATGGTTCCGGGTGGAACATCCTGCTCTGGACCGTTGACGACAAGAACCTGCATGGTCACAACACCACGGGTCTTGCGGCAAGACCTCAGTCGAATTCCGCTCGCAAATCGAGGGTTCCGATAACCCCAATCGGGCGAAGGATTTTTGTGGCGTATAGGGAGTTCGACGTGAAGTGACTAGCGGTTTAGTAGCAAATCCGGAATCTCGAGTTGATTCCCTTCGGCAATGCCCAGGGTCTGATAAACCCCGGCATTGACCTCGATGGCATATCGGGCGGGGCGGGCTGAAACGTACTGGTTATGGCGCGTGTCAAGGGGCGTCATGGTGTAGATGCTCACGACCACACCGTTGGAATCGAGGTAAGCAATGTCCAGCGGGATAATCGTGTTTTTCATCCAAAAGCTCAAAATACGCTCGTGATCAAAAATGAAGATCATCCCTCGCTTGGTCCCATCACTCATCGGAGCCATTCGTTCCGCCGTCACGTGCATGAGACCCTGCTCCTGCTTGCCCGGGTCGTCCGCGGTCCAGAGGTGAAACTTTTGATTGCCCATCGTCATCTCGACCGTTCCCCAGGCGTCGAGTTCGTCCGGTGGTTTGGGCGTGCAACCAACTGCTTGCAATACGAACACAAACATCAGCGTAACGAGCAACGCAAGCGACGTGTTCATCCCCCTAACTCCTCGGACGTACCTCGGGCCTGCGCAACCTGCGATTCGACTTCGTTGTATTTTTCGGCACGCCATTGATCGAACACTCGCCGTGTATGGAACGCATCCAAAACCGCCAACACGCATAACCAGACGGTCAACCCCAATATGATAACCCAGTAGGCGGCATAGGGAACGGGATGATCGGGAATGTCGACCAACCACACGCCGACCACAAACATGACCGAAAGCACGACACCAATCCCAGCCCCAAGGCGCCGCCAGGGCCGATCACCCAAAAGCGCATCAAACCGAGAGTCCACCTTCCCAACGCGCGATCGCCACGACATCACCGCAAACCCCAAACCGCCCAGCAGAACGGACACACAAACCAAGACCTTAATCCCTACCGGAGCCTCCGTCATCATGCGGGAATTATAGGCGCAATCCGTCCGACATGCGATTGTGAACAATCGCGTCAAACCCAGCGCGAAAACACAACAAGGACACCCCCCCATGCGGCATGAACGGCAAACGCCATTGCGATGAACTGAGGGGTGAAGTGTTCAGCCTTCAACGCGCCGCATTGCCCCCAGACGTACAACCCTGCAGCCGTTACGACCGCTGCCAGGAGCAAGCATGCCGACGCGGCTCGCGCGATTTTTCGCCCTCCCCGCCCCAACACAGAGCCGATTGCAACCCCCAGCAATGCGAACAATCCCATGCCGCAACGCAGATCGGTTGGTCGGTACGTCCCGAAGTTGGAGTAGACGTAGTATGCGCCCGCGCCAAGCCCAACCACCCCAAACACCGCAAGGACGACACCGACACGACGGCGCGATGGTCCACCCAGCAGCATCGCCCCGCCCGCCATGGCAACCAGAAGGTACGAGACCGTCGAAGTCGTCAACCACGCATAGGCAACGATGGGGATCGCCATCTGCGTCGTTCGCCCGCTCCACTTGGCCGCCGGAAAGTCCAACTCACCGGCGCCGATCGCCGTGGACGGCGCGTCTGGCTGATTGGTCCGGGTTGAGCCCTGGACCGGGGTTGCTCTTTTGGGTGACGGCGGTTTGCGAATGCCGAGAATCTGCGCGGCGGCCTGTTCCAAGTCGATATCGACAGGCACCGGTGTTTTGGTCACAAGTCGAAGATAGATTTCCGGATCCGCCTTCCACCAGGTTGCGTAATAAAATGCACCGGCCACTGCGACATTGGCAAGACCCAACACGATCGCCATTGCGCCGGCGCGGCGCGGCGTCTTGGACGGGAGTCTTTGAGGTGAACGCTTTGGGCGCACCGCACGCCTTTTTCGCCCTTTGGACGCATCGAAAACAACCTGCACTTCTACCGGAGCGTTTGTTGCCATTGACTACCTGTTATTGTGTCGAGGATCCAATACGGTTGCAGCTATTTGATCCCGGCAGCAAAATGTTTCCGTCGCAATCCAAATCACACAGGCCACATTCTTGGTCCAACGCTGGTCAGATGGCCCTGGATATTGATCGGGTGTGTTCCGAAGTACTCAAGAATCGTTTCGGGAGTAACGGCGTCGACCTGGGCCAAACGTTGTGCGACGGTCCTTGGACGTCCGTAGAACTCCATGTCGTCCATCAACTGCGTCAACCTGTAATACGGCGCCTCTGCTTCAACCGCCAGACTCGTTCGGCGTTTGTTCTTGACGCGGTCGGCCTCCTCGGACGTAACGGGCTCTTTGCAAATATGGTCCGCTTCCGCTCGCAGCGCGTCCAAAAATCCCTCGCAACGCGAAGGCTCGCATGTTCCGTACAGGATCATCACACCACAATCAGTGTAGTCCATGTGGTAGGCACCCGCGCGAAGCGCCAGCCCCTTCTGCGTAATGTTCCAGAAAAACCGCGAGTTGTCTCCCCCCAGAATCGTCGTAGCCGCAGAAACCGTCTCCACCCGTGAATCAAAGGCACCAACCGACGGAAAGCTCAAGGCCACGACTTGCTGTTGAAAACGCTCAACCTGCAGGGTCGCAACTCCCGTCGCGAGCGTCGCCGGAACCCGTTGGTCACCGGGATCACCGGTCTTCCAGGAGGCGCAATATCTCTCAGCCAACGCGAGGACTTCGGAAGGATCAACGTTTCCAGCAACGACCAACGTCATGTTGGCCGGAACGTAGCGTTTCTTGAAATAGGTCCACATCTGGTCGCGTGTCATTGGTCTGAGGGTTTTCTCGTAACCCAGGATCGGCCAGGCGAGTGCGTGATTCTCAAACACCTTCTCTTGAAGAAAATCAAACGCAACGTGGTCGAGTTGGTCCGCGGACATGGCAATTTCTTCCAGGACAACCTCCTTTTCAGTTGCGAATTCCTCGGGAGGAAGCGTTGATTGCATCATGTCGGCAAGCAGTTCCAGCTGCCTTTCCAAATCCCCGGTGCGCACCCATCCATAAAAAACAGTTCGATCCTCGCTGGTGTACGCGTTGTACTGACTACCCATGCGGTCAAAGTCGACCGTGATCTGTTGCCACGCGCGCTTGGCTGTTCCCTTGAACATCATGTGCTCAAGAAAATGCGATATCCCCGCCAATCCCTTGGGGTCGTCACGCGCACCGGTTTTGATCGCAAACCCGGCGGCCACGCTGCGCACGTCAGGCATCTTTTCAACCACAACGGTCAATCCGTTGTCGAGGTGGGCAACCGTGTAGGGGCTCTTCGTGTTTCGCTCGCTCATTAAGACGCCCCCGCATTTTCTGGATTCGATGGGCAGGCGTTTTCCAAAGGTCTAGGTCCGACCGTCACGACACAAAGGCGATCGCGCGGATAGGATTGCAGATAGCGACGTACGTCGGCGACCGAAACGGCTTCGAGCTTTGCAATCTTTTCTTCGATGGAAACGGGTTTCCCGAAAAAGAACAAATCGCTCGCCAGCTCGCTGCATCGAGAACGGGTGGTATCACCCCGCGTTTCGTGCGACGCGAGAATCCCCGTTTTGGCACGCTCAAGCTCCTCCTCCGTCAGGTCATCCGAAAGCCGCTCAACCTCGGAAAGAAGCGTCCGGAATGTTTGTTCGCACCGCTGCGGCGTGGTCGACGCGCCCATGAACATCATCCCCGCCCCACGGGGCGTTTCACTCCAGGCGCTGACCCAGTACACCAATCCCCGTTTTTCACGCACTTCCGTAAAAAGCCGCCCACTCATCCCTCCCGAAAGAATCCCGATGACCGCCTGCTGCGTCGGGTAGTCGTCGTGGGTAGCATCGACCCCGGGCCAACCGATTCCGATCTGTTCCTGCTCAAGGTCTTTGTCATGGTGCTTCGTCTGAGCCGCGAACCCGACCGGATAACCCTCACGCCCCGCCGACGCGGTCTCACCAAATCCGGAAAAGTTGCTGTCCAGGATCGCGACAACTCGCCGAGGGTCGATTCCGCCGGCCACCGTTACGATCATCCGCCCGTTGCAAAAATAATCCCGCCAGTACTGCTGGATCGACGTCCGAGTGATCCTGTCGATCATCTCGACCTCGCCCAGCGCATGCCTCCCCAGAACCGCCCCATACGCATGACGCCCGAGGTACTTGTCGAGCAACCCGTGCGCATCATCCTGCAACGCGGTCAATTCCTGGCGGGCAAGGTCGATCGCCACGTCAACCGCATCCTGCGGAAAAGTCGGGTTGCGAAGAAAATCGGCGTGTAACGCCACAGCCCGTTCGAAATGCTCCGGAAGGACCGTACAAGTGTAGGTGATCGTCTCACGACCCGTACCACTGCCGGTACTGGCGCCGATGGCATCAAATGCGTCCGACAGCTCCCGACCGCTTCGCGCCGTCGTCCCCTTGTCGATCGTCTCGTTGACGACATGCGCAAGACCGAGTTGATCCGACGGATCGCTGCAGCATCCGCCCAACATGCGGATTTGCATCGCAACGACGCGCCGTGTTGCAAGTGGAAGTACCGCGCACTCGATCCCGCAGGGAAGTTTTTCGTGAACCATGTTCGACATTCAAGGACCGTCCGTGGGAGAAAAATTTCAACTCTCGTTGGTACCCCGCGCCGCGAGGTCAATGATCGGTAGCCTAGCCCAATTGATAATCGACGCAAGGACCAAACCGTGATAACGTCCAATCTGTTATGCCGAGCGCCAATCTGTCGCCCCCTCCCAATCTGTCATGCCGAGCGCAGCGAAGCATCTCAACAGCAATATCGCAACGCGTTTGGAATGCAAAGCGATTCTTCGTCCGCTTGCGCGGACACAGAATGACACGAGAGGATGACACGGAAGGATGGCACGAACGGCGGGACAAAGCATCCATCGTTACACCGCAAGGCAAGACCGCCGATTTCGTCACGGCTCCCTATCAACACTCCCATCGGCAGGGGGCGCGCCGGGAACCTTCGACGAAGATTGACCAGCGTGATCCGCCGCGTCACCTTCCACGCCATCTTCGCCCGACCCGACCGTGGAGTTACTACGCCCGCTCCGAAACTCGTCCACCCGTTTGCGAAGCGCCGCTAATTCCTGACATTCAGGCAAAAATCGCGTGGCCGCTTCGAGAAACTGCGCAGCGTCATCAAGGGCAAGCCCATATCGAAGGGCCGTCTCCAGCGAACGTGCCGCTCGCGCGCCGTCTTTATCCAAAACGGCAAGGTCCGCGGAAAGATAATGAAGACCGGGTTCGGTCGGATTGAGCTGCAACCCGCGCGCGAGCAATCGACGATATGTTTTGACGACTTCGGAATTCGGATCGTTGTTGTGCAACTCTTGCCGGTAGGGAACTCGCATCGCTTGCAGCAGCATCCGCAAACGACGACCGTGCTGCGCTTTTACATCGGGTTCGGTCGCACCGGCGGGCGCATGCGACCGCAAGAGCGCAACGGCCTCAGCTTCGTTCCCGGCAGCCAGGAGATACTGGATCAAGCGTCGCTCGGTTGCAAACCGCAAAGCCCGACCCTGCTGCGAAGGGGGGGATAGCTCGATCGAGCGTTTGGCCGCCTCGATCGCCTTCTGCGGATGCAGCATATCGCGATAAAACGTCGAGTCGGCAAGCTCCGCGTAGCAGGCACTGGCACCGATGGGAGCGGATTTTACAAGTTCGTCGTACGCGTTGGCGGCAGCCCGCAAGACACGAACCGCATCATCAAAACGACCGTGCAGGAAGTAAAACGCACCGACAATCCGCAGTTTTTCCGGCGCCCAATCGACGGGGTCGATCTTGGTTCCATCATGCACGCCGGTCATGCCCTCTTTTTCAAATGCCGGAATGGCATCGTGGATATCCGGAGAGGTGCTGAGGTCTTGCAAAACATCGATGTAGGTGTCGGCCAGTCTGTGATGACGCAAAGGTCTGGCAAGCAATGTCAGCGCATCATGCACTGACATTCCATCGAGCGCGATGCGCAAGTAATCCGTCACCAGTTCAGGATCAAAGGGTAGACGCGCCATGTCACGTTCGAGCGCCGCCGCGGCGGTCTTAAGCAGCGCTTCACTGGCCGCGACTTTGTTCCTGGCCGATTCAAGCCGAGCACGCACGAGATTAATGCGAAATTCCAGACGCCCAGAGCCAATGAACTCGGGCGCACGCGAGACAAGCTCCTTGAGTTGGCGACTGGCAATCCGCGCCTGTTGATCGGCCAGTTCATAATCGTGTTCCGCCAGCGCCTTTAAACGCTGGTCCGGCGGATCGGTTGCAGACGACCGCCGGTCGCGATCCACCGCCCGATCAACGTCGGTTTCCGCGAGGATCACGTGTGTTTCGACCGACCGGAAACGGTTGGTCAACACGCGAACCGGGTTCAAGCGAAGAACGCCAAGGGCTGCCGCCTCCGCCGCCCGCTGCATGTCTCCTTTCGCAGCAAGCTCTCCCGCTCGGTACGCGCTACGAGCGGCGCTGAAATCCTGCTGCGTGGCAGCGATCGCAACCAACCCGATCAATCCACCCACAACACCAAAGATCATCCGACACCGCCTCGTCCGCGAAAAGGTCTCTACCAGTGAACAATCCGGAGACGCGGACAACGCCCAGGTAAGCCCGACGAGAGTGAAAAAAATCGTGGGCACACCTGTCACACGCAATCCGACCCCGAAACATTCCTCAACGCAAACCGCCACCAATGCGCTCATCACGGCGACGAGAGCGACGGCACTTCGGTCGTCGATTCCGGCTCGAATCCGCTGGACGCCCGCATGAAACGTCAACAATAACGCGCCGGCAATCAGCGCGAACCCGACGATACCCAGGTCACAAAGCGTTTCCATCCACTCGTTGTGCACGTGTGTCAACCGCCCCGTGTACGCAAGCGGATCGGTCAAAACACGATCACCGATTCGCGTATCCCCCGTCAGAACAAAATCGCCCTGCCCGTTTCCGGTGAGAGGCTTTTGAGTGAACATCTCCCATCCGATCTTCCAACCGGTGAGGCGAAAACGAATCGTCGCACTACGACCTGTCGGCGAAAAGGCGTCGGCCTGTTGTGTGAAATAAACCCACCCCCCGATTGAAATCGCAAAACCCGCCAAAACCGCAAGCCATTTGCGACGCCCTCTTGTCGAGAAAAAAACCGCGGCAACGACCCCGAAGATCAACCCCACCGTTGGACCCCTGGACCCTGCCAAGCGAAACGCCCAACCCATAAAACACATCGCGACCAGCAACCCCGCGATCGCCGAAACATTTCTACGTGACGCGTGAGAAACCGAGCATCGAACCAGGTGAACCCCGTACAAAACCGAAGGGATCAAACCGGCCAAAAGGCACGTCGAAAGAAAAATAGGATTCCCGAACGGGAACTTCGCAGAGAGCACCGGGTTGCGAACATAGTAGTACCACACGGCGACCGCCGCGGCCAACGCGAGTATCCCAATCATCATCCGCGTTACCACTCTGGCGGCTGCTTGGTTCAGACCAAATGCCAATGCCAATGACCAAAGAAACTCAATGGTCAAAAGCGTTGTCGCGCCGACGGAAATCGCCGGGGCACGCGACCACCTGCTGCTGGCAAACGACCACATCAAAAACATGACCACCAGCAATTGCGCCACAACCAGCGAAGAAAGTCGCCAGCGCGGACGCGCCCGCGAGAACTCGCCGTTAACCCCTTCGGTTGCGTCCGACTCTCCTCTAGTCCGCGACAACACCCCGATGGTCAGCGCAACAAGCGCTACGCCCGCCCCAATCCCCAAAATATAGTTTTTGACATCCCCTGGATTCAGTGTCGGCGCGCCGTAATTCAGACAAAGAAGCTGGACAACCGCACGCAACGGAGACTCCTCCTGCCACGCCCGGGCACCATCCACCAGGGTTACGGACTCGGCGGCACTGAGCAGCAAGCACCCCCCGGCTACGACCGCCGCCGCCAAAAAAATCATCACCACGTGCAGCGGATCGAGCTTGTCCGGTTCAGCAATACGAATCACCGAACTCGATCGCACCGCCGCCCCTCCTTTCTGCTCCTTGTTGGATGGCTGCGCCCCAACCTGCTCGGCACCCGATGATTCGATGATATCGCTCATGAGTTCCTGTCCGAGATCAAGCGGGACTCCAGGGAATGTCGGCAACGCCGGCACGGTCATTCGCCACCCGGGCGAGCGCAAAAAGAAGATCAGCAAGGCGGTTCAAGTACGCAAGCAAATGCGCACCGACCTCCTGCGTCTGAGCCAGTGAAACGACGTCTCGCTCAGCCCTGCGGCACACACTTCGCGCCAAATGCAACGCCGCCGCCAGTTTGCACCCTCCGGGCAAAATAAAGCTCTTGAGTTCACAGACGCTATCCGTTGCCCCGTCGATCCACTGCTCGAGGCGCACAACGTCTTCATGCCCAATGGACTGCTCCGACCTTCCCCCATCGGGGGTCGCAATCTGGGCACCAACGACAAACAAGTCCGCCTGAATCCGGCGAAGCGGATCGATCATGCCGGCGTCGTTGGTGGTGGCAATGACAACGCCGATCGCCGCATTGGTCTCGTCGATCAACCCGCACGCCTGAACCCGAGGATGATTCTTGGGAACGCGAACGCCGCCGATCAATCCGGTCGACCCGTCATCTCCTGTTTTTGTGTAGAGTTTCATGTCAAGGCACCCTCAGACGAATCAAAAAGAAACGATTCCCGCCACCCGGGTCCCGCAACCCAGACAGTAGAACCCAACCCGCGCAACCGCACGATCACCAGTCCCGCTGCAATCTCCATCAATGCTTGAAATGTCTCATCCCGGTAAAAATCATCGCAACGTCGCGCTTGTCGCATGCTTCGATCGTATCCTCGTCCCGCTTCGATCCACCGGGTTGAATAATCGCCGTAACGCCCGCATCCATCAGAATCGCCGGACCGTCGCTGAAGGGAAAAAAGGCGTCCGACGCCGCCACCGCCCCGGTAAGTTTTGCTTCGTGTCCGTTCTCCTTGGCAAGCCAAGTCGCAATGCGACAGCTCATGACACGCGACATCTGTCCCGCACCGTTACCAATCAACATTCCGTCTTTGCATACCGTAATCGCGTTGCTCTTGGTGTGCTTAGCAACAAGCCACGCGAGGCGAAGATCGCTGAGTTCTTGATCCGTCGGCTGACGCTTGGTGGCGACTTTCCATTGGTCTTCGTTGAGACCAACGTTGTCGCGGGTCTGCCTGAGCACCCCACCGCTGATGGTTTTATACTCGACCTCGTCCTTGCTCACAGCGACGCTCATGGATCCTACACCAAAGAGCCGTACGCGCTCGCCCCATTTCTTCGATGCGCGGATGACCTTTACAGCTTCTTCGCTAAAGCCGGGTGCGATCCAGACTTCGATGAAGAAACCGCCTGCGCCGGCGTCTTTGCCCCATCGCGCGTAGGTGTTCATCACCGCCTCGGCAAAATCAACACCGACCTCAAAGCTGCAAGCAAGAATCCCGCCCATTGCGGCACTGGGATCACCGATGTAGGCGCGTCGATAAGCCTCGATCGGATCATCGGCAACACCGGTTCCGCAGGCATTGGTATGCTTGACGAACACGCAGAAAGGTCGAAGCGGTGGTTCATGTGTGGCACCGGTGACGCCCGCCCGTTGCAGACCGGCGTCACACAAGCCCAGCTCGCGCGTGAGGTCATTGCAAAGTCGCGCGGCGGCATCGGCGTCGGCGTAGTTGTTAAACGACATCCGAACCTGCTCGTCGTACTCCGACAAAACATCTGAAGGGACTAAATCCAGCGATCCGGATTCGGACTTCGCTTCATCGACCGGTTGGAGCAACTGACCTGCTTGATGGGGATTCTCGCCGTAACGAAGTGGCCCCCAGTTGAAAGCCGAGAGCGGAAAAAACGATGGCCGATGCGATCCTTCCTCTCGCTCGCTCAACCACCGGGCAACCTCACCGTCGTAGCAGGACGTGGCCTCAAAAACCCCCCCCGCATAACGAAGAAAAATGTCATCGGGATCAAACCGGCCCCTCAGGGCACCCAAGACCTCAGCATACGCGCCCGGGTCATAGACGGGCAACACGTGCTTATGATTCTTTGCGGCCGCGCGGAGCATGCACGGGCCGCCTATGTCGATCATCTCAATCGCCCGTTCCAGCGTACAAGTGGGATCCGCCGCCGTATTTTCGAATGGGTAGAGGTTCACGACGACCATGTCGATCGGTTGGATCCCCTGCTCTTCGAGTTGGCGCATGTGCTCGGGATTATCCCGGTCTGCGAGAATGGCCGCGTGAATCTTGGGATGCAGCGTTTTCACCCGCCCGTCCATCATCTCCGGAAACCCGGTTACCTCCTCAACGAGCGTGACCGGAACGTCATTTTCTTCCAAAAGCCCCGCAGTTCCGCCGGTGGAAAGGATTCCGATCCCGAACTCCGAGTGCAAAGCCCGTGCAAACTCGACGACGCCCGTCTTATCGTAGACGCTAATCAACGCTCGTTTGATCTTCGGATGACTCATGGTCGTATCGTAACGTCGGTCCGACCGTCTGTCATACAGGGACGTTGAACTGTGAGATGCTCACAGGGGTCCTACGTTGACCGGCAGCGTTTGCGCGGGTAGCTTCCTACCCCTGGTGGGAACAATCAGGGCCAACCGGATGCCGCAGACTCGATCAATGGTACTCGCCGTCGTTGCCGGCGCTGTTTTTTCCTGGGCAGCGTGCGTCTCGCCCGATTCGCCCAACGATCCCCAGCCCAGCATCCGCGACATCGCCGACCAACGAACAAGATCATCGAACCGGACTGCCCTCGACGATACCGACCTGACAGAGACGCGAGGGAATACAAGCACCATCATTGCCATCGTCAACGGCATTCCCATCACCCAGGCGCGCGTCGTTGAGCTTCTTCTTCGGGCGCATGGGGCAGGGCTTCTTGAACAAATCGTTGGATTGGAACTCGCCGGACAACTCGCCGCCGAACGCGGTCTATCCATCAACGAATCGGACGTTGAATCGGAATACAACCTCGCCTTGCGACGGCTTTCCGACCCGCTGGCCACGATTGTTCCGGAGGATTTCGATCGGGATTCCGCCGAGCGCGTTTTGGATTCCGTTCTCGAAGAGCGAAACATCTCTCGGGAGGAGTTTTTCATAACGATTCGACGAAACGCCTATCTCCGCAAAGTCGTTTCTTGCGATCTGACGATTTCCCCGGATGAGCTTCGCGCCGAGTACGATCGCGTCTATGGAGAGCGTGCAGAGGTTCGACACATTCAACTGGGAAGTGATGGTGACGTGCGGCGCGTACTGGAACGGCTCAAGGCTGGCGACGATTTCGCTGCGCTCGCAAATCGATACAGCGCAAATACTTCCAGCGCCAGAAACGGCGGACGACTAACGCCGTTCTCACGAACCGACCAGGCCGTACCCAAAGAGTTTCGCGACGCCGCCTTTGCTCTGTCCCCCGGCGAAGTGTCGCCGGTTGTTCGGATCGGCGAGTGGCAACATCTCATTCGCCTGGAGCGAATCATACCGGCAGACGACCGTCCGCTGGAGGTGGTACGCGGGGAACTTGAAACGCAACTTCGGGCGAGACTGGCCGAAGTGAAAATGCACGAGTTGTTTCTCCGGTTGATGCGAGAAGCCACGATCGAAATACGCAATCCCAACGTTCGCGACGCCTATCAAAAACGTCAACAAGGATCACCGTAGTGGAAACACAGATCTTCCCCGCGTCAACGGAACGCCTCGTTCGAGCGGCGATCTTGATGGTACTCGTCGACGCTTTCGCCCTGTTTTTTCTGTGGGACGGATACATCGGATATCAGCAGGAAGACGCCGGGCAACTGGCGGAACTCTTGGGACTTCCCAGGAAGCTCGCACCACGCGTGAATCCGCGCGTAACCCGATCCGCCGCAATGCGACTGCTTCAAGCTCCATCGAAGCGGAATCATCCTCAATCGATTCGAGACGCTTTTGGTAAACCAAGCGTCGAACACGAAAATGTTTCCTACTACGTTGGCCCGGGCGGCTGGCTGGCTCTTAGAAAAAATGACGCCCCCCAAACGTTCGAATGGACCGACGCGGAATACACCGAAACGGACCAAGCCTGGCAGCGATACATCGGATATATGCTGGCCGCGGTCAGCCTGATCACGACATTTTTGTTTATCAAGACAGCCTCGTCGCGGATCACACTCGGCGAAAAGGGGCTCGAAATACTCGGATACGACCGGGTCTCCTGGGATGCAATGAGCGGGATTTTACGAGAACCCGACGGAACAATCGCGTTGAAAACGACCGATTCCGAAATGATCAGGCTCGACCCGTCCGTGTATCGAGGCGTTGATCGTATGGTGGAAACGATTTGCCGGCAGAAAGGGTTCGCCAATCCGCTTCTCACGTCGTAACCTGTTGCGAATCGCCCCCTGACCTGCGGGCGAGAGCGATGACTTCCCGTGCAACTTCCTTCGGCGTTCGATCGGTCGTGTCGATGCTCGCCTGCGCCGCGTTACGGTAGGACTCCTCGCGCTGTCCAAGAACGCTGCGAACCTCGTCGAGTCCGCCGGAATCGGTCAGCAAAGGGCGTTGTGAAGCACTCAACGGGTCATTACTGATCCGCTGCCACAGGGTCTCCGCCGAAGCGACCAGCCAAACCACAAAGCACGCACTGCGCAACCGGCGTACGTTCCGGCCATCCAGAACCGCCCCGCCGCCAACGCTAAGCACGCGGGGAGGATGCTCCACGACATCTGCAATCACTTGAGATTCGTACCTGCGAAAAACCGATTCTCCTTCGTCTACAAAGATGTCCGTGATTGACTTTCCTGCGAGATCGAGAACGAGCTCATCCGTGTCGACCGCCTGACCGCCGATCAGCGGCGCAATCTCTCTGGCAACGACGGTCTTTCCGCATCCGCGATAACCGATCAGCGCAATCGGTTGCAAGGACGTCCCTATCGTATTCGGCGTCACGAGTTTGCCTCTTTCGCAAGAAGCGACCGCAACAACCTGCGAGCACTTTCGATATCGGGCGTTCGATCGAACCAAATCGCAAACTGCCCCGATGCCTGTCGCAAAAACATGTCCAACCCGCTGAGAGTTGCGCATCCGACGGACGCTGCCTCACGAAGCAGTTGCGTCTCGATTGGTCTGTAAATCAGGTCGAAAACAAGTCGACACCCCCCAAGCGAACCCGTCGGCATCGGCGACCGATTCACCTCGGGCCACATTCCCACCGGCGTCGTGTTGATCAAAACCATTCCCCTTCGTTTCGACCGTTCATCCCAGGATGCCCCGACACAAGAAAACTCCTCGGCAAGCCCCGCCACCTTCCCCGGATCACGGCCGTAAAGCGTCACGCGACAATTCCGTTTGGCCAACCCATAGAGTATTGCCCGTGACGCTCCACCCGCACCGAGCACGTCAACACTCGCACCTTCCAGGTCCAGCGAAATCAATTTCATTGCTTTTTCCAGTGAATCCATCGCCGCGGCGCAATCGGTGTTGTACGCCCGAACAACGTTGTCACCGAATGTCAGCGTGTTGGCCGAGCCGATGGATTTCGACGCTGCATCCACATTGTCGCCGGCCCAAGATAACGCAGATTGCTTGTGTGGGATCGTCACACTAAGTCCTTCAACGCACAACCACGGGCGGTTTAGACACTCGGACACAAAACGTACAAAACCCTCCCGGCCAGCATTAACGCGCAGCGGGAGGTATACGGCGTTTATCCCGTGTTGCCCAAACCAGTGGTTGAACAACGCCGGCGAAAACGAATGGGAAACGGGATCACCCACGACGCCAAAAACCGCAGTATCCGAATCGATCGAAGCCCAGCGATATAAGCTGCCAAGCTCTCTCACACGAAGCTGACCGGAAGCGGTCTGGTTTCCAGAGCCGATCGAAGCGTAGGTTGCAAACGAGCCGAACTTTTTGGCGAGCACACGCGTCCATAACCCCGCCTCGTCCATTGCGATCGCGACGACGTCGCGCCCCTGCTCACGCATAAGGTCGAGCACCGCAAAGCTATCAACGATATGCGTCGCCCTTTGCGCGATTTTGATGATGGCTCCGTCGCGTGACGCGCGCATCCGACGAAACTGCGCCCCTGGATCATTCCCCTGACCATGAAAGTCGTGCGCAGAGAGAATCAGGCGTTCAACGTTGTTCTGGCCGGTGGCGGCAAGAACAACTTTCTGGCGGATGTTGTCCGAACGCAGAAAGTCCTCAAACTCAAAATCAACCCACGCACCAGTCTCTCGTGTTGTCGCGATCAGCCTCGCCACCCGATCGGCTGTGTCGCCGCTGAAATGACCCCCTTCCGCATCGCTGCGACAAGTTACAATCCAGGTGCGATCACGGTGCGCGTTGAGGAATGTCGCGACAGCACCCGTGTCGCCCTCGAATCGATCGATCCGCAGTTCGATCGCATCCGCCCCCTGCGACCATGCCTTGCGGGTCTGCCCTTCGAGTTCAGCGACGGTTTCAACGAAAATGGATGCGACAAGGTGCGTCATGGGTTATATGCTCCGCGCGGTTCGCCCGCGTTGGCGATCACCACGACAAAACTATAACTTCCCACCGAGAGATTCCCAAACAAACAAGGAGGAACTTTTGACCGAACGCGGCACTAACGGTACGAGCCTGTTGGCGGTACAATGATCCCAGCGACATGGATCGACTCTTTTATCTCAATCAGTTCCGTTGGTACGCACGACTTCCCCTAAAGTGGTCGTTGTTCGGACTTGCCGCGCTCCTGGTTTGCTACCCCCATCCGGCGCTGCTTGCCGAGCACGTTAGACATTGGAAAAACCCCAACGCCCTGATTGAACCGAATGCGGAATCACTTCAACCGTTGGCCAGAAAGCTGCGCGAATCCATTCCTCCCGGTCTTTCACCGAATAAGACGCTTCGGCGAGTCGAACAATTCGTCCTCAAGCACGTCCCCTACGAGTGGGATTGGAACACGTGGGGGATGGCTGACTATCTGCCCACCGTGGACGAGGTTCTCAAAAAAGGCAAGGAGGATTGCGACGGGCGGGCGGTGATTGCAGCCTCGTTGCTTACCAATCTTGGTTATAAATCGGAGATCGTTACGGACTTTGCTCACGTTTGGGTGAAAACGGACCATGGTGAAACAATGGGTCCGGGCAAACAAAAAGCGGTTGAAGCCACAGACGGCGGACTCAAAGTGAACTGGAGAGGATTGGCCCAACTTCCTCGAGCGCTGGCTTATGGCATCGCGGTTTTCCCACAGGCGAGGGAACTGATTCTGTTGCTCGTGGGCTGGTATCTCCTGCTCCGGTCATGCAGCGGGATTCGGCGAAGCGGGCTTTTGCTTTGCATTTTTATCGCGGGATTGTACGCGATGCGAATGGGAGGCGCGGATTATCGCAACCCGATCATGTGGCTTCAGTGGATGGGTGTCGGGTTGCTTCTCGCGGGCGTTGTGCTCACTTTTTTACCGGTGAAACCGAGAGCCGAGCTGTGCGAAACTGTCGTGCCGTAAGGATTCATGGGCCGGCAATGGGGGATGGTGTAAGGAATTGTTGCGCATTGGACATCGCCAATTGGACGCCGTAACCGACGGCGATAAGAATAAATGTGAGGATTCCGAGAAAACGATGTTGTGTCAGGCGCTTGGCGTGTAGACTAAAGCGCCGCCCGGAAGCGCTGCGAGCATCATCTGAGCGCGTTCCCACGATCGGCATAACCGTGAAGGAAGGACAAAGTACATGCGACGAAAACCAATTCTATTGTGGGTTGCGATCCTTGGATCCGCGATCATCGTTCCGGCCAATGCCCAGTGGGAAAACCTGTTCAAAAAGGCCAAGGACGCGACCGGGAAAAGCCAGTCGGCCAAGCAGATCGCCCACTTCGCGATTCGCGGTCCACTCGCCGAAGAACCGGTGGGGATACCCTCTTTATTCGGTGGAGAACCGCCCCAAACGCTCAAATCGCTGCTGGAACGTTTCAAGCAAGCCAGACGCGATAACGACGTAGTCGCGGTTGTTCTCGATCTGCAGGGCGCTGCGCTTGGACTCGGACAGCTCGAGGAGATTCACGCGGCGTTGGAAAAATTCGCGGCCGTAGACAAGCCCGTTTACGTTCATGCCGACTCGCTGTCAACGATCACCTACGCCGCCGCAACGGGCGCTTCGGAAATCAGCCTGGTACCCACTGGGGACGTCTGGCTCTTGGGATTGTACGGAGAAGCGCCCTACCTGCGCGGACTGCTCGACAAGATAGGATGTGTTCCGGATTTTGAAAAGTTCGAGGACTACAAGACGGCTTCGGAAACGTTCATGCGATCGGGACCGTCCGAGCAATCGCGCGAGATGACGAACTGGTTGTTGGATGATTTGTATGCGGGCGTCGTAAAACAAATCGCAACCGCGCGGGGGATGTCCGAGGACAAGGTCCGTACATTGATAGACAACGGACCGTACAACGCGGACCAGGCCCTTGCGGCCGGCCTGATCGACGCCGTGCAGCACCGCCAGGATTTCGTCGCTGGAATCCACAAACGTTATGGGGACAATGTGAAAGTCATCACCGACTATGGTGATGATCAAACGCTCCGTCCACCGGACGATCCGTTTGCAATGTTCTCCTTTTTCATGCAGATGTTGAACCCCTCGCCCAAGACCTATTCCAAACCAACCGTCGCCATCGTGTACGTCGCAGGGGCCATCCAGATGGGCGTTGCCAAGCGTTCGCCGTTCGGGGGTTCCAGCGGAGCTTTCAGCACAACAATCCGCAAGGCACTCGACACCGCCGCCCGCGACGACACGATCGAAGCTGTGGTCATGCGGGTCGATTCCCCGGGAGGATCGGCGCTCGCGTCGGAAATCATCCTCGACGCGGCACAACGCGTCGCCAAGGAAAAGCCCTTGATCGTCTCCATGGGGAACGTCGCCGGCTCGGGAGGGTATTACGTGTCCTGCAATGCTGATACCATTTTCGCCGACACCATGACAATCACCGCGTCCATTGGTGTACTGGGCGGGAAAATCGTCACCACAGGAATGTGGGACAAGCTTGGAATCAACTGGCACGCGAACCAAAGGGGAAAAATGGCCGCCATGATGAGCACCGGTTCGACCTTTAGTGATGCCGAGCGCGCTAAGATTCGCGGTTACATGGGCAATACCTACAGAATCTTCAAAGCACACGTCGTCTCTGGACGCGGGGACCGGTTGACCAAACCGATTAATAAGATTGCGGGCGGTCGCGTCTTTACGGGAAGGCAGGCTTTGGAACTCGGACTGGTGGACAAAATCGGCGGACTCGATGACGCAATTAAGTTTGCCGCCAAAAAAGCCGGACTCGGCGAGTATGAGATTCGAGTCCTTCCCGAACCTCCGGGGTTCTTCGACCTTCTTACGGGGAGTCGGGACGACGAGTACTCGTGGACGCGAGTCGCGCGGTCTGCTTTGCTCGAAACTCCGACCATTCGCGCGGGGCTCATGACTCTCTCGAGTATTGACCCGCTGCGGGTTCGCGCAGTCGTGCGAGCGCTTCAACGCATCGAACTGGTACACGACGAAGGGGTTATCATGATGATGCCCGAGGAGCTCTTGATCCGCTAGCTGTTAGGGGTGACGTGGCACAAGACAAAGAGGGGCAGAGATTCGAAGAGACTGTCTGACGCTCTCGATGACGTGGACCGGTTGCCGTTGCTGCAACCTCAAGATCATCGAAGCACTAGGTCGGTGAGGGGCGGCGCGCGAATATGTGACGCCCAGAACATACTTCCAATCCACGGATTTCCCGACCGAGACGAGTTGGTGGCGACGGGAACGGATTCGCCAGCCCGGCACCGTGCTCTGCTCCAACCTGGGATGTTAAATTGGGCAATGCTGAGTCGGATTGGTGCTGATCCGCGAACAGTTCGAAGCCATCCATCCGTTTCTCGACGGCAATGGTCGCGTGGGCAGGCTGTTGATTACCTTGTTCCTGATGGAACGTGGTCGCCTGTCGCAACCGTTGCTTTACCTCTCAGCATTCTTCGAAGCGCACCGGCAGGAGTATTACGATCGACTGCAGGCCGTCTGCATGAGCGGTGGCTGGATTGGTTGGATTCGGTTTTTTCTTCGCGGTGTGAAGGACGTCTCCTGTGAAGCCGTTGCACGGGTTCCGTTTGCGCGAGTTCCGCCGGGTCAAGCACCTCTCAGGCGTCGTGATGAACCGTGCACGGAAGGAATGGCTGGCGTAGTGCCTCCGTCTTTACTCCTTGACTTGACGCGCCCCTGTCGCCGACCCCCGGGCGAACTTCGGAGGGTGCAAAGTTGGAACACGGGTCCTGGAGCGCTACAATGTTGTCATGAGCGAGCCGGTCGAGTCGAACAACCTCGAATCGCAACCCTCCGACGGGCCATCCCCGGCTGCGCAACATGCTGAAACATGCGAAAAGGCAAGGTTGTCCGCCGAAGCGCCCCGTCCGCAAGCTCAGGTCGTCGAGGCGCTGTCTTGGGGCGTGCAGCCACCCCTGGGGCAGCCTGCTATTGACCGGGACATCTTCTGCCAGACGTGCGGGTACAACTTGCGCGGACTGGTCAGCAATCGCTGCCCGGAGTGCGGTAGTTCTTTCGAGCATATTCGTGGTGGTGATCCGGAGATCCCGTGGATGTATCGCAAGCGGCTCGGATGGTTTCGCGCGTATTGGAAAACCGTTTTTTTCGTCATGTTCCGGCAGAAGCGTTTCGCCGACGAGATGGCGCGTCCGGTCAGCTTCAAGGAGTCGCAGTCGTTTCGGTGGGTGACGGTTTTGATGGCGTTCGTGCCGACGACGATTCTTTTGATCGTCGGCTTGGTCGTTTTACGGGCCGTTGATTTTTCGGGCAGTTCTGGTGTTTCGCCAGCAAGCACCCTTGGCTTGATGGTTGGCGGTGTTGTTGCCCTGTTTCTCGTGTTTGCCGCAATCACCGGCGTTCCGAGTTATTTCTACCATCCCAAGTCCGTATCGATCCTTCAGCAAAACCGCGCAATTGCGCTGAGTTATTACGCGTGCGGGCCGCTCTCGCTCCTGGCAATTCCCATCTTTGTACATCTTGTGGGTTTGGGCATTGGTTGGGACAACGGAGTGGGCGATCTATTGGTTCTGGTTGGAGCCACGGTTCCGCTGGGGCTTTTTGCGGCGTGGTGGTTGGACTTGATTCATTTGTCACGGAGACTCCTTCCCCAACAGCCCGGCCGAGCCGTGGGGATTGTGATTCTCGTTCCTATACTGTGGTGTTTTGTGACGGGCGTTTGTTTTTTTGCCGTGCCGGCTCTTGTCCTCTCCGTGATTATCGTCGGCCGTTGGCTTGTTTGAGCCGCGTGGTTTTTCAAACTCTTGTTGAGATTTGGGTGCGGGTCCGTCCAAAAAGAAGGGCATGTCCAGGGCTTGCCAGTCAATTCGGCTCGGCGCTGAAAACCATAGCTTGCCCCCATTGTCGACGCCGTCGGGGCCGAGCGAGTAAACGCGGGGCCACATCGCGTTTGGAAGATACCCAAACGTTTGCTCTCCATCTCCATATGGATCAATCGGCAACGCGTCGAGGTAGTCCGGTATCAAATCTTTAAGCGATTCGGGTCGGTGGCCGCGGTCGAGTTCGTAGAGACGAATGGCAAGGGCGACTCCCGCCATTTTTCGTAATGCCATCGCGCGGAAATGTAGTTGATTGGAGCGAACAATGCTGGGCATAATCGTTTGGCTGAGCATGTGTGTCCACTCGTCAATGATGTCAGTCGGTGGGGTAGTACGGGGCATAAACGTAAGAGCATTGGTCCACGTTTTTACTTTCATGGCGTTTGTCATTTTGCTAAGTTGCCGAAGTGTGAAGATGGTGTCGATTAAGAAAACGGGTCTGACAAGCAAGGCTGGCGTTTTCTGAAGGATCACCGCTACTGGTACGCCGCGAGCGGCGGATGCAGTTGACACGTTTGCGTCCCAAACTGTTGCAAGCGAATCGAGGAATATAGCTCGCTCTACATGAATTGCATACGTCATCGAGGCGTTCATCAAATGCGCATCTTTGATGGCGTCTCGTAGTTTCTCAATCGTTTCGAGAGGTACGCATTTAGAATCTTCAGCGGAATTAGTACCGTATTCACACACGCGTAGCGAAGGGATCATTCGCTCGATAAGGCGCGTCACCAGAGCGTACTGCGCGATCGAAACAAGGTGCTCAAGAAGAGTTGGATGCACATCCGTCGCGTCAGCCATCGCGATTGCGTCGAGAAGATACTCGACCGTTTCGTTCGCATCCCCTTTTGTCTCGGCATGAGTCGCGGCGAGTACCAAAAGTTTTGAAAGGCTGCGCACCCCCGCCAGATTGTACTGCATGACCGTCTTAATCATCGGCGAGCGATATTTTTTTCCCCATTCTACTACCTTGCACGTTCGGGCCTTGCGGAGTTTTTGTAAAATACCGGCATTGTTGGCAAGGAGCGATGCGATCGCCTTACGGTTTTCTTCAAGGTTTCCCAAAGTTTCCCAGTTGGACAACAGTGCTAGATCGTCGGATGTGTGCGTGAGTTTTTCTGCCGCGTCGCGGTAGAGCTTGGCGGCGTTGTCCTTGTCGGGAACGGGCGGAGAGTCGAAGTCCTTTGGATAGATCGGTTCGCCGGCTGCGACGTATTTGTCGATCTCCGCCTGCAGTTGTCGCGCAGCCACCCAACCCCACCCGATACGAATGACAAGAAGCACGAGCAGGACGGGCCCGACGGCAATGGTCAATCTTTTGAGCCACCAATAGCGCGGAGGGATCGGCGTAACTGCCTCATCAAGCCCGGACTCAGCGAATTCAATGCCCTGGGTTACGAGCGATTGCGGCGGCAGCGTCGGTTTGTTTTCGGCGGGGGGCATTACAGGGCGACTCCCTTCGCCGTAATTCTAGAGCTGCCGGTTTGGAGAGGCAACTGGTCTCCAAAAAAAGAGGCGTTTTCCAGTAGAGGCTGGTTGGAGTACCAAGCCGTTTCGATCTCGCCGCGCTGCCGTGGGGGTTAACGCCGCGACTAAAGTCCGCGGTTTGCTATAAGGTGTGGACCTTTACTCGCTACGCAATTACGGGTGATTGGCACGTTTTAACTGCCAGGGCGGTCGTCGGTTGGGGGTCGGTTGGTAGGGGGCAGCCGGGGTTCGGTCGTCCCTCTCGCGGTCGCGGTTCGGAATAGAGTGCTTTGCTTGGAGGAAGCGTCACCGACGTGCCGGTAGTTGTGGCCACTGGTCAAGGCTGGCGACCACGCGAAGGCCTACGATAGTTACGGTCGCAAGATCACCGTTGCCCGTGAGGCTGTGCAAGTTCCGGGAAAGCTGCCGGGTCAACAGCCCCACGTCGGAGATAAAGGACGCTTCGACAACATGCGTATCGTCACCGACGCGGCAGAGAAGGAACCTGTCTAGGATGGAGTCATCCTGCTCATACCCTTTGCACTGGACAGTGTAGGCTGCGCGTTCAAACAGGCCGGCAAAACCGCCTTGCAGTTGACCGAGCGGAATGGCATCAGCGCGCCAGTTGACCGCGGTTTCTCCAGTCCACAGAACTTTTTCGGCGTCAGTGATCATCGAACGTTTTTGTTGTTGACTCTGCCGGAGTGGGAAGGCCGGGGGGTTGCGCGGGCTTAAGAATCCACTCCAGAATGAATGTGGCACCGGTACGTTTCCTGCGCTGACACATATAATTGTTCATGTCCACGAATTCGTGTAAGTTCCTGCCCGTAAGCGATCGTTCGAGGCGTTCGATTGCTCGGGTTTCCAACAACTCAGCCGCCTCGCCCGTTCGGCAGCGGCAACTGGTATGAATCAATATAACCGCGCGACTGAAAATGGTCGAAGGCCTCGGTGAGCGAGGCGAAGACCTTCGTAGCAGTCTCAGTGATAAACGGCGATGGTTCGCTCTCGGGTCGCCAGACCACGTAGACTTCCTTGGTGCTTTCAAAGGCGTGTTGCAGTTCGCGTTCGACGCCCGATGAGAGGGCGGGTTTTCCGCTTTTGAGAGCGGGAATATAGCTGACGATCATGTCCGACTGGTCGATCAGCTTGAAGTCCCGTGCATAGATTTGGGCGTCAATGTCCTGCGCGATGTCTGTGATCGCGGCGGCGGTTAGCGAAATCGTTCGGCCATTCGCTTCAATTTCGACAGTTTGGTCGCCGCGTAGGGTGGCCTGGCGTGCTTTATGCAGGAGCCGTTTTTCGTCAACATCCGCCGGATCAAATGTGATAAAATGGTCGGCAAGCGCATCACGAAATAGGTCGATTTCGGCAAGCACGTTGGGTAGGTCGAAGACGTGGGTCATGGGGAACGACGGATAGACTCGCTTTCGGTTCGGTTCGAACATCAGTCGGTACATCGCCTTGGCATTGATACGTGGGTTGCTTCGAGACAGCACATAAGCATGACCGTATCCTGCAACCGCTTCCGCCATCGTTTCGGTGACAACAATCTCCTCTTCCCTCCAAACGAGAATATCCTTCAGGGTGTGGTCTAGATCGTGCTCGCGTTCGAGGCGTTCGTGGGCTGCGTCCACGTTGTCCACCAGCGTGATGAACAGGTCGGGGTCGAGCTGGCGTATTTGGTGATGGTCGAATGCATGGAACAGACCGTGCTTCCAGCGAAAGGTGGCGTGGGTGTTGACAATCAGGTCGACGCCGGTAGCGGCGACGGCGAGGATATCCTTGAACACGCTTCGACGCAGCGTTGTCAGTCGTTGGCGTGGTAGATCAAGGATTCGCCTGGGGACCACGTCCGGCGCTTCCGCGCACATCATCTCGCCGACGTTGAACAGTCGCACCTCGTGGTTGTTCGCTTTTGCATGGGCAACGACCTGTTCGAGAAACGGTTTTTTCCCCAGTCCGACCTGTCCCGTAACGATGGCCCGCACGCCACCGTTGGGCCTCCGCCTGCGTTTGCTAAAAGGCAGTTGCCCGGTGGTTTGTTTACTCATTCGAAGGTGCTTTTGAGGGAGACCCTAAAGACCCGCACCGGCGGGGCGACCAAACTCCAAAACCCAATACGTTGCATACTCGCCGCCGAATTGAACCCCGATTCCGATTTCGGTCCATTTCGGATCCATCATGATCGCCTGGTGAGCTGGGCTTTCCATCCAAACCTTCACGACCTCAGCGGGGGTTTCCTGACCGGCGGCAAGGTTCTCGCCTATCGCAGCGAAAGAGTATTTTCCCAGCAACGCCCGGTCGCCCGGTCCCTGGTCCGTGATTGGATCGTGATGACCGAAAAACTGCTCTTCAATCATCTGGCAGGCGTAGTCGTCGGCGATCTTTGAAAGGATCGGGTTGGAAACGACGGGCGGGAGATCTTCGGCTGCACGCTCCAGGTTGACTAGTTGGAGCACCTGGTCGGTGAGACGTTCCTCGTCTTGGGGGGTGATGCATTTGGCGGCATCGGATGCAGTATCGCCCGCAGCCACGGGATTCGTACCGTCAAAACAACCCGTCGCAAACGCGAGGATTCCGATCGCGTGGAATGCAAGTAGTCCGTTACGCTTCACCACTGCCGTTAAACTCGCTAAAAAGACCCCCGACGCAACATCCCAGCTATTGTACCTGTCGACGCATCAGGAGACAAGGAAAAGTTGCCCCTGTCTAAGCCGTGACGGACACGTTACAGCCGTCCGATAATTCGTCGATAAATACTGTAACCCCCTGAAGGGAGGACTACCCCGGTCGATGTCCGAGGAGCAGCGTCACGTCTTTTTCAGAGGTCTCACTCTGTAAAAACGGCCCAAGGGCTGTGAGAACTTCGTCGATTTGTGTCGCTGCCGGCTGTGCCGCACAGTCCCGGAGAGTCTTGAGGAGTCTCTTTTCCCCGAGCTGCGTCCCATATTCGTCGGTCGTGGCGATGACCCCCGGGGTGTAGAAGGTCACGGTGGTTCCCGGCTGGGTTTTGACTTTTTTCGAGCTGTATTCAATCGCCTCGCCATTTCCCACCGGCGGTGCATCTGTTGAAGTCAGTTTGCTGCCGGTTCCCGAGGAGGTGAACGCGACTGCTCCGATGTCGCCGGCTGTGGCGATTTCCACCGCTCCGTTTTTGTGGTTGATCACGGCGATGGCTGCGTGAAGAAGACACTCCGAGTCACCACTGGACAGCAACCAATTCAGTGACCGCAACATTGCGGCCGGTGCGAGTTGGTGCAAGATTCCCATGCGAACAGCCCCCTTGATCTCGGGTAAGATGGCCGGGAGAAGCGGCAGGTCGGTTTCCGCGCAGCCCGCAAACATAACGAATAAACCATTAGGCATCCTGGCTGCGTCAAAGAGATCCCCGTGGGTCGTGGTGCCAAGGTGTGTATGTGCTGCGATCTCAAAGTCAGGGGATTCGGGAAGCTCGACCGGGTCGATCGATCCTCGGATTTGTTGAATGGTCTTGTCGTCGCCGTTGTTTGTCGCCGCCGCAAGACCGACAGGCTCTTCGAGCGCGGTGAGGAAAAGGGGGGTCACCACGGCGGCGACGATCGTCAAGAAGTCGAGATCCGCACCATCCAGGACGCGGGTTCGGCGCTTGGTGTCGACGTAAATCATCCCAATCGGGAATCGCGGTCCATAGAGGGGAACCGCCAGGACCGATTGCGTCACGCCGTCCCCCGTTCCCTTGATGCAGATAAACTGGTCGCGTGAGATGCAGCGATATTCGAATGTTTCAAACTTGGGTGGTGCGGCGACGCTGGGGTCTCCCTCGAGGCGGGACTCAACAAAACCGAGGGATTCGTCGCACTTATTGCGAACGCCGATCCAGACCATTCTTGCGTCAAAGTGGGGGACCAGGAAATCCGCAAGCCGTTCGAGCAGGTTGGCCAGGCCTTGCGAGTCTCGTAGCGCGGCCGTCCATTCGCCAAGAAGTTTCTGTCTTTCGAAAGGAATGCTTACGGTTTCGCCGGGTTTGCGGACCAAACTACGCGGAGGAAGCGGATACTTTTTGATGAGGGCAAGTTCGCTGACTTTTCCCGGCGTGGGCAACTCCACCTGCACGACGGGCTCGATTTCCACGCTCAACTCGAAATAGGTGATTGCAATGATGTCGCCGTCTCGAATCTGGGTGCGCTGGGAGACGGGTTCGTTGTTGATTCTGGTCAGTTCATCGTTCCGCGTGGTCGGCTGAAAAAACCAGTCGTTGCCCACGGGTTCCAGGGTGGCGTGATGCTCCGGAATGCGTGTGTCCGGGAGCTGGATGCCGCTCTGTGAGTGTGAGCCCAGGGTGACCGGTTTGTTGCGGAATTCCAGATGTAACCGACGAGGCTGGTCGTCGGTGATTGTTCGCATGTCTGTAAGGATCAGGCGCATAATCTTGGTCCGATGGTTTCCGGGTCGCTCTTGCGTTGTGCGACGCAAGCGGGTCTAATTCTGCCAGAACACGCAGTATACCACGAGGAGTGAGCATGGCTACCGCGCTGCCGGCGAACAATCAATCTGTGAGGAAGAGGGAATTGACGTTGGGACATTCCCCCGATCCGGACGACGCGTTTATGTTCTACGGTCTTGCGACCGGAAACCTCGACGCCGGGGGTTGGTCCTTCAAACACGTTCTTCAAGATATTCAGACGCTCAACGACAGAGCGATGCGCGGTGACCTTGATATAACGGCGATCAGCATTCACGCTTATCCGCTCGTTGCGGATCGATACATATTGACCAACTGTGGATCGAGTATGGGCGATGGATATGGTCCCCTGGTCGTCACGCGCGATCCGATGAGCATCGACGATCTTCGAGGCAAGAGGATTGCGATTCCGGGTGAGCGAACCACTGCGTTTCTTGCGCTGAATCTTCTTCTGGGACGCGGCTCGTTCACGCACGAAGTTGTGATGTTTGATGAGATCCTCAATCACGTTGCCCAGGGAAGGGCGGACGCGGGACTGGTCATTCACGAGGGGCAGTTGACCTTCGCGAATCAGAAACTTCGGCTTGTCGTTGATCTTGGGAAATGGTGGAAGGATGCAACGGGGCTACCGCTTCCATTGGGAGGGAATTGTATTCGCCGGGACTTGGGCGGCGAGGTTATCAAAGAGGTTACGGGTATTTTGAAGCGGAGTATCGAGTATAGTCTTGCACATCGTGATCAAGCCGTTGTCCATGCGCTGCAGTATGCGCGCGACATGGGCGCGGATCTCGCGGATCGGTTCGTGGGGATGTACGTCAACGATTGGACGGTTGACTACGGGGACGCCGGTCGCCAAGCCGTGCGTCTGCTGTTGCGCCGTGGTGCGGAAATCGAAATGGTGCCCGCGATGGCGAACGTTGATTTCGTTGGGTAAGTGCGCTTGGCCGGCATTCGCTGAGGAAGAAGTTGCGGGAGGACCGTTGGCAATCCGTTGAAAGGATGTGGTACCGGATCTACGCGGCGTTTTCACCAGCTAGCGCTAAGTTTGTTTTCGTGTGGCGGCACTCGGCGGAGGGAGAGCCTTTGACATCTACGAGATCCGCGCGGACTAAGGTCCGCGGCTCGCTACACGATCAGTGACAAGGCTGTAGTGTTCGTGCAGTTCGTGCAAAGCGGCGCATCGGAATCACGGGGTATCGGAATGTGGTCGCATTGAGTTGCGTCAGAAGAAGCAAGTTCCGCGTGTAACGCGGACCGCAGCCAGAAAGAGGTATTATCAGAAATGGGCAGGCATGACGATCCGGGTTCGAGGCGTTTTCACGACCGCCAGGAGCGCGAAAAGGATTACAAGAAACAACTCCCCGGTGATGACGATCAACCACTTCCTCCACCGGTCGAACCGATTACGACGGACGAGAAGCCCGGACGGAACGATCCATGCCCGTGTGGAAGCGGGAAAAAATACAAGCAGTGCTGTGGGAAGGGCTAAGAACCTTATCCCCAGACGTTGTAGCGCGGACCTTCCACCGTGAACACCGGCAAGGTGCCGGTGCCACACCATTTGGGGATAGGCTGTAAGCGGAGAGCTTTCTTTTTCGATGCGGCAAGTTTGCACGAGTCTCGCGGAGAGGGGTGCACAGCCTGTGGTGTGCCGATTCATGTGAGATTGCGGGTCGCCCGATTTCCGTTCCCTCACGGTCGCGGTTGTGAGGTGGAAGAGTCGCAATGCACAGAGTCGAGTGAATCGATTCAGCGGGCATATAGAGGCGATGCACGGTCCGGTCTTCATCCGGGGGGCGTCTTTTTTTAATTTGCCGCGATCGTTTTTTCAATCGCCGTGGTGCAGTGCTCGTCGACTCCGTCCAGCTCCGGCGAGTCGGGGCGGATGGATATCCAACGTCGAACCAGTTGCGGGACTTGCGCAAGCTCGTCGCTATTGGTTCCTTTTGCCCAACTTGCGAATTGCGTGGCCACGTTTTTGAGAAGCGATTCATGTTGCGATCGGTCGGTCGTTTCCGGGAGGTCGACGGCGATCTTGAGAGCCATTTCCATTGCGATGAGTGGGTTTTTCGGCACGATCCGTTGCAGGAAGGCTTCAAGGATCGGTTGGGCGAATCGCGTTGCTTCCGGGCTTTTTCGCCACAGGGATGCAAGCTCATCGAATAATGTTTCACCCTCCGGCGGTGACAACGTGCTTAATCTCGCGGTGATGCTTGCACCAACTGCGCTGACGAATTCCTCGCAGACTTCTTTTTCGGCTCCGGTCGCCGGGTGATGTATGATCTCGCCTGCCAGGATGACAAGGCGAGCAACCTCGATGCGGGGAATGTCGTCCTGTGTTTCGAAAAGCGCCGCCAGACGTTCGCGCGCGTCTTTTGAGGTGTCATCGTAGGGACGCGACGTTCGACGCGACAGGTCCGCAAGACGTCCCTCTCGCCAGTAGCGAGCTGCCATCGTCGACCAGCCGGATATCTCCTTCGAAACAGGTGGTGTCTCGCCGCTCGGGATGAAGATCGCGCCGATAGCAGGACAGCGCGTTTTGGCCTTTCCCCTTGGATCGCTCAAGAATTGCAGCGCATGCTTGCGGCTGGTTGAGAAGTTCAGCCCCGCGGAAAACGATAGCCCCATCCTCATCGGACCGGGAACGGCGAGAATCATGCCTTCTGCGCACTCGGTCCATTCGTCCTTGATGTCGACGACGAGCGCTTTTCCGTCCAACACGGTATCAAGAATGAATGGTCGGAGATGTTCTGGGAGTAGAGTGGGAAGCATGGCCTCTTCCAGGACCGCGTCGTCGTCGGGTATCGGAAGTTCAAGTTGAGGGAGTACGGGGTCCGGGTTGAGTTTTGGTTCGGCCATTCCGGTGTCGAACAGGGATCGCACGATTCGAAAAGGGTTGTACCCGCATCGGGCGAAGTCTTCGTCGTTGAGTATGACGTTGATGGTATAAACACGTTTTCCGCCTCGACCGGTGTGCTCTTGCCCTGCAAAACGCGATAGTGCCAGGCACAGACGCTTTGAGGAAAGTTGATAGAAGGAGACGGCAAGCGGTTCGCTCTTGGTGGATTCGGGTGGGAGGCAAATCGAGTCCAGGGTGGGCGAGGTTCGCAAGATCGTCTGTTTTTCGCGTGGGCGCAGTCCCTGACTCGCCGCGACAATCCGGTACCCTTCGCCCATCGCCGTTCGAAGGGAGGTGTGAATCGCTTGATCACAATGAATCGTGGGGCCGTGCATGGTGTATCCGGTTGTTAGAGCGCCGAGAGTACCCATTCGTACGGTTCGATGATTCCGCGCGGTGCGGTGTGGAGCGGATATTGAACGACGGATCCATCGGCGTCGGTCCCGTACCCGAGGGCTCCGACAACACTGGTTGCGAAGAATTCGTAGTTTTCAAAGCGGGATTGGCAGATGTTCCAGAGGCGGTTGAGATTGGTTCTGGCAAACCCGCGTGGATCGTCGAAGCATTCCGGGCAGTGATCCCCTTTCGACAGAACGACGGCCACCGGCGCCTTTATTTTTTCGCCTTTTTTTCGTGCGACAATGCCGTCCAGGTAACTCAGCAGCTTCAGCGCGAAAAAGTCAGGTTGGGGCGATCCGGTTGCGGCCAGTGCGCCATCGACCAAAAGGATCGCACCGACGCTTTTTTCCAGGAGCGATCGAATCACGCGAAAAGTTTTCGGGTTGGCCACTTCGGCGGCGATCGCTTCACCGGCCATGTCGGGCATGACCAGATCATAAATGCTTGAACCGCGATGTTTGTGCGATACCTGATAGTACGCCCAGTGCCAGTCGTCGACTTCCACCGCTGTTTTGGGTGGAAACTGGCGCGCTGCCAGATAGCTGATGACGGTGTGCTGCAAGTTGACCGAATAGGCGCCTTTGGGAATGGCTTCGTAATCATCCACGTGTTTGGAGAGCATATCGAGAAGCATTCCGAGGTAGACGGTTTTTCCGACATTGCTTTCGCCGAGCACGGTGACGATGCTGGGGTCACGGTTTTGAGCAACCGCCTCCTGGATCAACGCCATGGGCGCGCCGCATTCGTCGCACAGCAGGGCGTCTGCGGGGTTTTTTGTCTCGCAGATCAGGCATGGCATGGTTGTTCGTGTTGGATAGGTTGTCGTGGTCACTTCTGGGTACTCCTTGGGTGTCAGTCGCCATTGATCCACGTCGCGTCGCACAGGTCCATCGCACAGCGAAACCCGGTGTTGTGGGTGCGTGCCAGCGCGATCTGTCCGGTACGAAACTCCGCGGTTACCTGAGACTCGAAGTAGGTGTCAAAAGCCCCGCCGCGCACAACGTGCATGGGCATCTCTCCCACCACAGGGTTCCCACTGTTGTCACAGGTTATGAATTCCGAATCCGTTCATTCCCAGACATTTCCCACGAGTTGGTAAACTTGGTTCGGGGCAACGCCTGAAGCGTATTCGTCAACGGGTACGGTTCCATTTCGACGCGAGGTCCAGATGTTGCATTTTTTCGAGTTCATCGCGTCCCCCCACGGAAAGCGACGCATGATGTCGACCGAGCTGTTGATGTGCCACGACGCCGCCATTTGCCACTCTGCTTCAGTGGCCAGTCGTTGACCGATCCACAAGGCAAACGCCTGCGCCTCGTACCAACTTACCCCGACGACGGGATGATCCCACAGACGCTCATCGCACCGTCCCTGACGCCAGAAACGCGGTCCGGGCTGTCCCGTTAAGTCCTTCAGTTCGATCAAAAGCGGCCAGATTTCCTCGGGCCAATACTCCAGCGCATCGTATCCGCCGCCATCAACAAACTTTTGATATCGGCCATTGGTAACCACGTGTACGTCCAGCAGAAACGGATCAACGGGGATTTCTACCTCGTCGGAATCGTCGAACAGATGTTGCGGGATCGAAGAGGAACCCGCCGGGACCAAGGCCATTCGGTTTTCCAACTCTGCTTTGGCTGCCTTGATCGATTCTTGGGCGTCGATGGAAGCAGCCTGGCTCATATTCTCCCGTAGAAGGACCGCACATCTTCCCTGTTGAAGCATTCGTCGAATCGGATCCTCGTTGAGCTTTTCGTATGGAGCGGGTCTGAAGGTGGCGACTTTGTGCTCGATGGGCGAGGTCTGGTTGCGACCGTTTCGTCCGTGCCGTGTCTTTTTTTTTCCAAACAATCCGATGGCCATTGAACATTCTCTCCGTTGTCGGGGATGAAGGTCGCCCCCGTACGTTGCTTAGGAATTCAGTGATTTTCGTTTCGCGTCGCGTCGCAGTTTCCTAAACTGGTCGACCGCCGCAGCAGGTTTTGGTGGTCTTTCCGGTTGGGGTTCAACGTAGACCGGCAGATCGAAGGATTCGACCACATCGGGACCAACGTTTTCGTTCTGCTGTTGGGCGGAATTTCCGCCGACGAGCTTTACCAGCGCTTCGCGTTGGGATGAAAGCTCTTGACGTTCACGTGCCAGTTGACTTTGCATCGAGGCAAACGTTTCGCGGGCGGCGTTTAGTTCAGATTCTTTGGCTGCCAGCTCTTTGGACTTGGTTTCGAGCTTGGATAATTGAGCCGCCAGTTCCGCCTGGTCCTTTTGGACGGCAGCCTGAATCGTTTTCAATCGTTCTTTTTCGCTTGCCAGCTCTTTTTTCTCCACGGCGAGTGCTTGCTGAGCACGATTGAAGGCTTCCGCGTCAGACCGAGATTCGCGCGATCTTTTGTCAATGCGGGCGGCTTGCTCGTCGAGTTCCGCTTGCCTGGCAGTGATACGCCCCTGATCTTTTTCGAGCTGTGACGCTTGCGTCTGCAGCGCCTTTCGCTGTTGCTCGATGTTGGACTCCATCTCGCGTATCTGGGATTCGTGTGCGCGGCATTGGTCAACCTGCGCCTGGACGGATTTTTCCATTTCGGCGATGCGGATGCGTTCCGTGGCGAGTATTTCTTGTTTGTCGTGGATATCCGCGGCCTGTGCGCGCATTGTTTTCTGCGCCGACCGCAACGCTGCCACGGTATTGGCGGCAAGTTTTTTCAACGCCCCCGGATCAAACGGGGGGGTTTCAATATCAATGGTCATCGGTGCTGCCAAGACAATTCCGTTTCGACCACCAGGGTCTTTTCTGTGTTGCTTCCATCCTTTTCCGCCGACCGGGAGGCTGTTTTCTTCACGGGGCGGCGAGTCAAACGTACGATATGGATTCGCCCTGCGAACATGTTCGATTGACGGTTTGTCCTTGCATTGTCGCGTTGATCGGGGCGGGCTGCGATTACTATCGGACGCAGCAACGGGTCTTATTCTCCGCGGACAACCGTACGGGAAAAAGCGACATCGTACCGGTCTTTTTAGCGGAATGCGGAAAGTTCTTTTGGAATGTAGACTTGACTTGAGTTTGAACCGTGCGGGAGGTGTCTGCGTGATTTTTGAAGGCGGCGACGGACTCATGAGAGAGGCCAGATGCCTGTTTCAAAAGGCGGTGTTGCACTTTTGGAGATAGGCTTTGGCCCGCTGATGTTTTTGAAGCAAGCGCACAACCCCTGTGAACAGGAAGTTGGGAAGTCACCAGATGGGTAGGAAACAGGTGGACCACGACATACTCGCTGAAGTGGAGACGTCGATTGACGCTTTTGTTGGAGGTGTCGAATCGGTGCAGCAGCAGTTTGCTTCGTGGACCCGTGATGTCGAGAAGAAGCTGCAAGCGCGAAGCACCGAACGCGAAAAGGAGTGGGCAAGGCGAAACAAAGACCTCGTCAAGCAGGAGGCGGACCTGCGGCGTCAGGAAAAACGTCTCAAGGATTCGCAAAAAGAAATCGATTCGCTGCGTGACGAAGTTAAACAACTGGCACGCGATGCAAAGAAATCCGCGGAGGTCCAGCGTCGGGCTGCGCTGGAAGCGGTCGAATCCGAAATCGCCGAGCGACGTGGCGAAATCGAAAAGGAAAACAATGCGATCGAGAAATCGCGTTGTGAACTCCAAAAGCAGCGGCAGGTCGCCGACGAGCTTATGGCCCGTACAAGGGAGGATGAAGCGGCAATCGCGCAGAGGCGCAGTGAGTTGGAATTGCTCGAAGCCAAGATCGCCAAGCAACAACAGGCGATGCAAAAAAGAGACGCGGAGTTTGAGACCGCGCGTCGCGAGCTACAGCAACAGCGCAGCGAGGTCGAAGAAAGCCGTAAAAGCGTCGAGTCGATGCAAGTTCGCATCTTACAGAAGGAGGAGCAACTCGATGCCCGGCTGGATGAAGTTGACGCGCTTCGCGAGCAGGTCGATTCGGATCGCAAGGCGATCGACGCCGATCGAAATGCCCTGGAGACCGAGCGTCGTGCAATGCTCGAGGAACGGTCCGAGTTCGCGAAGCAATTCGAATCGCGGGATCGAGCGCTTTTTCAGCGAGAAAAGAGTTTGGCCGATTCGGAGGAAGAATCCGGGGCGATCAGCGCTTCACTCGCGGAACAATCCAAGAAACTCAAGGCCGAGCAAGAGCGTTGCGTCCAGCGTGATTCGGACCTGAATGCAAGAGCAGACGAGTTGAAGGTTCAGTCGGAGGCTCTCGCAAGAACCAGAGCGGAGCTTGACCGGCGCGAGTCCGTGGTGTCCTCGCGTGAGCGGGAGGTTCAACAAACCGCGAATGAACTACAGGCGTCGAGCAAGGAACTTGAGACGCGAGCGGTCGAATGCGAAAAACGTGCCGAACAACTCGCCAACTTCGAACAACAGACTCGCCGGCAGCGAGACAAGATCAAGAACGACACGGCGACTTTGGAGAAGAGGAGGATCGAGCTTGAGGCGGATCGCAACCGGATTGACAAGGAACGTGCGGAACTTGCGGATCGCGTTGAGCAAGGGCGATTGCGAGAGTCACAGCTTTCGGAACGCGAAGACGCTCTTGCTGCGCGACAGACAGGCTTCGACAGGCGAGACGATTTCCTGTCTCGTCGACAGACGGAGATTGATGCGCAAGTTCAAGCTGTCGAATCACAGCGCGTCGCCTTGAAAAACCTTGAAGAGCAGTGTGCGATGCGCGAGGGCGAAATCGAGCGGCAACTGGCACAGGTTGCCGAAAAAGAGCGGGGACTCAAAGAGGCTGAGCTACGATTCGACAAGCGCGTTCGAAAGGTCGAGGAGGCGGAACGACAGTTCAAGGCGGAGCAAGCGGGGATCAAGGAGGCGCGTTCGCAGCTTGCTTCGCAGCGTAAAACCTTTGACAAGGAGGCTTCACGGCGCAGGCGTGCGATGCAGGACGCGGAGAATCAACTCGCCGCTCATCAGCGAGAAGTGGCCGAGCGTGAATCCGAGGTAGCGAAGGCGGAGGATTCCATTCGACAACGGGCGGTGAAACTCAACGAGCGTGAAAAATCCCTCGCCCAACGCGAACGTGAGCTTACCAGGCAGCGAGAGAAAATCGAGGCTTCGGTGCGCGGGGTGGAGAGTGACAGGAAAACACTCGATAAGGCGCGGGAAGTGGCCGCCGCCCTCGCACGGGAACGCGAAAAAGACCTTGCCGCGGCGGAGCAGCAGTTGCAATCGCTTCGCAAGGAACTCGAAGAAGCTCTCTGCGGGCGCGATGCGTTGAAGGCGAGCCTTCATGAGACCAGGAAAGAGGCGGAGAATCGTGCGAAGGCGATTCATGATGCGCGCCGAGCTGCCGAAGATGCCAGAGCCGAAGTGGACCTTGTTCGCAAGGAGATGACCGAGGAAGTTCGCAAACAGGGAGCGATGGCGACGGCCACTTGTGAGGAAACAAAAGCCAAAGCACAGGCTGACGCCGACGCGATGATTGCCGAAGTTCGACGGACGGCTCAACAGCAGATTGGCGACGCGAAGCGGGAGGCGGAGGCTGCCATTGCGGCGGTTCGCAGCGAATACGCACAGCGCATTGATATTCTTGAGAAGAAACTTGCTGCGAGTGTTGCGCAGACGAATTCGCATGAGGCAGCCCTGAAAAAGCGAGCGGCTTTGCTTGCGGAAAAAGAAGCATCGCTTCATCGTCGCGCCGATGAAATCGATGCATTGCTTGCCGAGACGGCATCGCGTTCGCACACGTCCTGCAATGGTCACCAAAGTCATGCAGCCGTGGCGCTGTTTTGGCGATCGTTTGCAGATAGCGTTCAGTCGCGCCAGGGTGGATCCGAAGCCGACCCGGGCGCGGACGACAAGGCGGATCAGCCCGTAACCGAGTCGGACGATGTGCCGTCCGAGAGCGGTGTTGACGATATCATCGATCAAGATGAAGCGATGAGGCAGGCGCTCGCGGCGGCTCGTGCGGAGGTGGCGGAAGCGTCACACGAAAAACCGAGCGGGCGCAAATCCAAGGGTTCGTCAAAAGCAAGGGGCAAGCATCTTGCAAAGACGGCAACGCCGCTGAAATTTACAAAGGACATGATTCAAAGCGGTGGTCAATCAAAAAAGACGTCCTCCAAGACAACCGAGCGTTCGTCGTCCGTGTCACTCGACCTGGACGAGGATTCCGCTCGGAGATTCCGCACGCTTCGAAGATTGAATCCGCAAAAGTCCGACGCGGAGCTTTTGGAGATGCTTGCCAGCGACGGTGAGTCATCGGTGCAAACGTCTCCCAAAAAACGCTGGTTCGCTAGCAAGCGGTGACGGGCTCACCCGGGATTGCGACCGTGGTCTCCGGCGTCGATCAGACCACAAAACCATTGCAGCACCGTTGCCTTGCGCCCATCCGCCTGTGGAAAACCCGCAACAATACGTGCCGGGTCGCTACTGCGGGGTGCGAAGAATCGCACGCACCGGACTTGCGTCAAACCCGGACAGCTTCAGCGGCAGTGCGATCAACTCATACGTTCCATCCGGAACGTCGCACAGCGTCAACCCTTCCAGAATGGCCATGTCGTTGGCGAGGAATCGTTGGTGTGCCTCGAGGTTTGTGGAAGAAAATACGTCCACGCTTGGCGTATCAATTCCAACAAGTTTGACGCCCGTTGCATGAAGGTGGTCCACCAGGTCCGGGGCCAGTCCGGCGAAATCCTCGTTGAACCGGGCTGGGTCCGGATAGCTACCCGTGGCAATTAGCAGCCTCTCGACTTTTTTCATTTCCGGGAGCATGTCGATCGTGACGCGCGATCCGCGTGCGGGTTTGACATGAACCACGTTACACGGTCCCAGGTAGGTGCGAACATCGCACGTTTCGATCGAGCCGCCGTCCGCGCTGTAATGGCCGGGTGCGTCCGCGTGGGCACCAAGATGAACCGTTGCGTGCAGCGTTGATAGGGTGAGGTTGTCTCCGCGACGCATGTCACACAAAATCTCGCGAGAAGGCGGCGTATCACCAGGCCAAACCTTTAACCGTTCGTCGATCGTTGGCGTAATATCATAAATCATGCGTTTGGGTCCAAACTCTCGTTGATCAGAAAAAACCGCGCGTGGGCGTGTGAAAAACTCGGACGAAAAGCTCACGCCGCCTTTTTCCAATGGACTTTCCAGGGTCGCTGAACACACCCTTTGTTCGCCAAGCGTCCTCATTACACTCGATAATGAGAGACGTTGTCAACGTTCGACGCGAAGACATTCACCGGGTCGAAGCCGCGGTGGGTTTTTGCAAACGCAATTGTTCGTTCGCTTGTTTATTCAATGCGGTTGCTTCACAATGCCCGGTCGTCGCCCGGTCGGAGGGTATTGAGAGATCCATTGACAATGAACAGACCTGATGCAACCAAATCGCCAGGTGCCAATCGCCAGGTATTCGTTGGGCTGGTGCTACTCTTTCTTGCCGGGTTATTCTGGAGTCTCAACGGTGCGCTGATCAAGATTCTGATCCGGCTAGACAACCCGCCAGACAGTGTGGCCATCGCTTTCTACCGATCTCTTTTCGCGGGACTTTTTCTTGTGCCGTTGGCTTTTCGTCGCGTGGGGACGTTGCGGAGCAGCAATGGGATCCCTGTTTTTGGCCGAGTTCGTCCGGCGGCGGTCCTTTGCGTAGTTTTTTTTACGTTGATGACGATCTTTTTTGTTATCGCGAATACGAAAACCGAGGCAGCCAACGCGATTATCTTGCAATACACGTCCACGTTTTGGGTATTCGTGCTTTCACCGATGATCTTACGGGAGCGGCCTCACCCGAGGGATATGTGGTTTGTGGCGATGGCCACGGTCGGAATCGGGATCATTTTTGCAGGGAACGCTTCAACAAGCATGACGGGGCTCGTCGTCGCCCTCGGGGCGGGTTTTTTTTATGCGCTTTTGACCCTGATGATTCGTTTGATGCGCGACTCGGACTCCGCGGCGCTGACGCTTCTGAATAATCTCGGATCGGCCGCGTTACTGTTTCCAGTCGTACTTCTCGCGGGATCGCTGGAAGTTACGCTTCAAGCGGGTGCGATCCTCCTGCTGATGGGTGTTGTGCAATTCGGGTTGCCGTATTACCTATACACGCTTGGTCTACGGCGTGTTCCGGCGTCCTACGCCGCCCTTGTGACGATGATCGAGCCGGTTTTGGTTCCGGTGTGGGCATACTTGGCCGTGGGGGAACTCGTTCCGCGCAGCACCGTCGCAGGCGGAATGGTCATTCTGCTTGCGTTGTTCCTTTTTGTGAGGAGCGCAAGGAAACGCGTCGCTCGATTGCAAAGTTCGTTGGGTTGATTTTTCGTATTGGTGGGGTGGAGAGAAGGAAGGTCACGATGAAAAAGGCGGGTGTTCTTGGTTGTGGACTTGTCGGGTCGGTGATGGCCAAGACTTTGGCAGGATGCGGCGAATATGAGGTTTTCGTTGCGGACATTTCCGAGAAGGCGTTGTCGGTTGCGGACGGGGTTGCCCGACTTACCGCGCGAGTTCTTGATTTGAGCGATCCGGCAAGCGTCCAATCGTTCGCCGGCGAAATGGATATCGTACTCGGTGCGATACCCAGTCGCTTCGCGTATGCCGCTCTGGAGGCGGTTGTTCGGACGCGCAAGCCCTATTGCGATATATCGTTCATGCCCGAAGACGCCACCCGTCTGGATGCCTTGGCGAAAGAGTTTGGGGCAACGGCAATCGTTGATTGCGGCGTTTCGCCGGGGTTATCGAACATGATGGTCGCACAAGCGGCGTCCCAACTCGACGAGGCACAAAAGGCTGTAATTTACGTCGGGGGTCTGCCGAAAGAAAAGTCTTGGCCCTATGCCTACAAGGCGCCGTTTGCTCCCTCGGATGTCATTGAGGAGTATACCCGGCCTGCGCGGATGATTGAAAATGGAAGCATGATTGAGAGACCGGCGCTTTCTGATCCGGAGTTCATTGAATTTCCAAGAGTCGGAAAACTTGAGGCTTTCAACACGGACGGTCTGCGAAGTTTGCTTAAGACCGTCAAGATTCCGGATATGCGCGAGAAGACACTCCGATACCCGGGGCATATTGACCTGATGCGTGTTTTTCGCGAAACGGGTTTTTTCAGCAAGGAAACCGTTGATGTGGGTGGGGCGGCTGTGCGACCCCTGGACCTTACGTCCAAACTGCTGTTTCCCATGTGGAAGCTAGCGCCCAACGACCACGAGTTTACGGTTCTGCGCGTGATCGTGGAGGGCATCAAAAACGGGTCGAGAGTTCGCCATTTCTATGATCTTTATGATGAATACGACGAAGTAACCGGGTATTCCTCGATGTCTCGCACGACGGGTTTTCCAAACATCATCGCCGCGAAACTTCTCGCCAACGGCAGAATCAGCGACCCAGGTGTGTTTTCCCCGGAGTTGATCGCTACCCGAAATGGAATGTTTGAACACTTCGTGGGCGAGTTGGAATTCCTGGGCGTGAAGATCGAATCGCACACCGAGAAAATCGCCTAACGTGGAGTCGGCGGTCGTTTCGACGGAGGTGGGTCGGCGGTTCCGGCAGCGCCGTTGCGGTTTGTCCGTTCCCTCACGGTCGCGGTCCTGACGGCGCGGTGCGCTGCACAAAAGCGGGTTGTGCTCCGGTAGCCTTACCCACCCGTGCTGTTGAATACCGACTGTATCGTCTGCCAATCAGAGACGTCAACGTCGCCGTCAAAATCGACGTCGAACATTTCGCAGCCCAGGCGCAGTGTGCGGGTTGGACCGGACAGGCATTGCGAAAACAGTGCGACGTCGGGCAGATCGACAATGCCGTTGCACGTTGCGTCACCGCTTCGTCCCGCAATGAGATCGTAGATGTACGTTCGCGCCATGAGCACCGGTTTGGATTTGCCCGTTTGCTCCCACTGTTGGTAGACGACATCGCCGTGATCATCGGTATTGTTTTCGTCGCGTAGAAACTCAATGTATTCACGGCTTGCGGTCTGGTAGTAGAGTGAAACGACGGCATGGGTGGCGCCCTGAGGGATAAAAAACATCGTGTCATCCCAGTATTGACCGTCAGCGTAGGTTGCACCGATCGGGGCCGCGCCCGCGTCCGCAAAGGCTGCGTTGGTAAATCCGCGCGGAGGGATTCGATTGTCCTTGTAGTATTGGTTGTTGAGTGCAAAGTGAAAGCTCGCGCCCTCGGGAATTCCCGTCAGCTTTGCCATGGTTGCGTCGAGCCCCAGAACCGCTTCGTACACCTTGGTGTTTGACGTAATCAATCCCGCCGTCGAATCATCGTATGCGCCGAATTGAGTGACGGGCTTGTCTGCGTCGTCGCGAAACTCCACTTCGATCCACATCCGCCGCCCTTCGGGATAGCCGGTCGGGAGCTTATGACCTGTCTCGTTGGTAATCCTCACGCCGATCGAGCATCCCTGATAGGTTACGTCCATGGTCGCCGCGTTTTGGAGCATGTAGAGTGCCCGGTTTCGACCGTCGGCAATGTACTCGGATTCCAGGATGTTTCCGAACATGTTGGCCAGCACATCAAGCATCCAGACGTTGCCCCCATTGAAGTCGTGTGCCGGCATGTCCGGTCGCTCATAAAACGGGTCAAAATCGAAGTTGCAACCGAACGACTGCGTGTCGGGCATGTGGCAATCCTGGCAGGTTTGCATAATTCCGGTCGGATGGTTTCCGCCGAAAACACCCCTGGCATCGACACCGCCGTTGGCGTAGTCGCTGTTCAACCATTCGCTGTAGGTGCGCTCCACGGGAAACATGTCCGCAGGGTCGCCCGTGGGATGGGGGGTATCCAGATCATTGGGGGCGTAGGAACCGTCCGCCTGTTTTGTGAACACCGGATTGCTCACATCGTGGCAGGTCCCACACAGTGCCGATTCCGAATGAAAGGGAGAGTGGATAATCGGAGCATACTTTGGGATTGTATGATAGTTCGCGGGGACCGCCGGCGGCGGACCGTCCTGAACGAAAGGATAAGGTCCGCGGCGTACATCCTGAGGGTCCACGACGTACGTTCCACCACCAGGACGAATCGGAAGTAACCCCGCATTGCGCAGCGCAACACGAAGAATGTCGTCACCCTCGGGTGGGGTTGTGTGGTTGGGATCAAGCACCGGGTCAATCAATCGGTGACAGAAGTGGCAACTGACCCCCTCCATGTCCAGTTCGGTGAGGGCAGAGCCGTCGGTGGGTGTCGATCGACCGGCAAGCCATCCCCCCGGCGAATGACAGCGAATACAAAGATCACCTGCAAAGTCGGCGTCCTGATTGGCGATGGTCAGGGCCGCTCGAAAAAGTGGGTCGCGCGCCGCATTGGCCTTGATGCTCGCCTGCCACCGGCTGTAGACCGGGTACTCCTCGGTCGGCGAAAGGTAAAACTCGTGGCAGAGGCGGCAGACATTTGCCGAAATCATCGGCTCGAACGTGCTGGGGTCGGCGTCGGGTTGGGTTCCTTTCTGATGGAAATCCAGGAGCGTTGTTGGAACTTGCGCACAAGCACGATGGGAGGGCGTCACCGCAGAGGCGACAAGAAAAGCCATCGCTAACAGAGAGCCCGATCGCATTTTCCTCCCCTCGGATGATATACGACGCATGCGGACCACAAGAAGACGCTTGCAGATTTCGATCTGCCGGAATTGCGATCTCAGTGGATTGTAGGACGTGAAATGCCGAGTTCAACGCGGGACCATCGAAAAGGCGAAGCGCGTTACCGGACCTTTCGGATTGGCGCTGTGGACCACACCGGGTACGCTGCGGGCGGTGATTGGACCATGTGGTTGGTATTTCGAGGGTTTTACGTTTTAGAGCCGACCGAAGGCACGCGTGAAAAGCCCGATCCGGGAAGTGCCTTTACAGGGGAAGTGGTTCCGTTTTATCCGGTGAAAACCACTCCTTCGCGTTCGTTATCGGGATAGGGTTGATGGAGCAGTAGGCAGATGATGTTCACGGTTGATCCAACTTTTCGCTCGTGGATTCCGGTCTCCGGCGATGGAGACTTTTCGATCCAAAACCTGCCGTACGGCGTTATGGCAAGGGCGGACGGGGGCAGCGCGGTCTGCACCGCCATCGGTGAGAATGCAGTCGATTTATCCGAGCTGCACAAGGCCGGTCTTTTTAGAGACACGGCGATCGCAGACCAAAATGTTTTTGCGGCGGATCATCTCAACGTGATGATGGCTACGGGGCGTTCGGTGTGGACGGAGATTCGCAGGCGTCTTTGTGAGCTACTCGTCGAGGGCGGCGATTCCGGTCTGAAGGAAAACCAGTCGCTTCGCGATCGGGCGATCGTGCCCCTGGCGGACGTATGTCTGAAGCTGCCGGTCGCGATCGGAGATTTCACGGACTTCTATTCTTCCAAGTACCACGCCACCAACGTCGGGGTGATGTTTCGCGGCAAGGAAAACGCCCTGATGCCGAATTGGTTACACCTTCCCGTGGGGTATCACGGGCGAGCAAGCACCGTTTTTCCGACCGGATTCGACGTCCGTCGTCCCTGTGGTCAGACGAAGGCGGACGATGCGGCGTCACCGGTCTATGGACCGTCGAGGCTCTTGGATTTCGAGCTGGAGATGGGCTTTTTTGTCGGCAAAGCCAATGACCACGGCACGCGCGTTTCGACGGCGGAGGTCGTTGAGCACATCTTCGGTTTGGTGTTGGTCAACGATTGGAGCGCGCGCGATTTGCAAAAGTGGGAGTATCAGCCGCTGGGTCCGTTTTTGGGAAAATCCTTCGCCACCACGATTAGTCCGTGGGTGGTTCCCCTGGACGCGCTTGAACCTTTTAGAACCAGTGCCCAAAAAAGGGAGACGCCGATTCTTGAGTATCTTCAGGAGACCCAAGACTCGGCGTATGACATCGAACTGGAGGCCTATGTACAAAGCGCCGACATGACCGAGCCGATGCGCCTTGCCCGGACGAATTTCAAGCACATGTATTGGACGATCGGTCAGCAACTCGCCCATCACACGGTCAACGGGACGGCCATGCGGGTGGGCGATCTGTGCGGATCGGGGACGATTTCGGGACCGACCAAAGAATCACGGGGCAGCATGTTGGAAATCTGCTGGAAGGGGACCGAACCGATTACGCTTCCTGATGGAACCCAACGCAAGTTCTTCGCCGATGGAGACACGGTTTCCATCCGTGGATGGTGTCAGGGGGACGGTTTTCGGGTTGGATTCGGAGAATGCTCGGCCACAATCCTTCCGGCGGTCCCCTGAGAAAGAGCCGGAGGGTCTCTCGCGCGGCAAGGATGTGTGGGTCGCAATGATTTCACCCGCAGCTTTGATTTGACGTTTGCGCGACGCTTCGGCTACACTTGTGGCGGAGAATCGCCTTTGGCAAGGCGATCCGACCTGCAGCGGGTGCGACCTTGCGCCGCGTCAATTTGGGTGGCGCTGGGGGTGGCCCGTTTTCCCCGGAAAATAGGAGCACAGTCTCGATGACGTCGATTTTGGCGATTGGTTTTTGTCTCACCGCAGGGGTGCTTTCCGCGCCGGTTCAAACGCCTCTTGTAGAGAGGATTCCGCTGGAAGCGGCGGGTTTTGAGATTTTCTGGGAGGCACATCTCCCTCTTGAAAAGGGCGATACGGTTCGTGAGGCTTTTTTGGTCGATGAAGCCATCTACGTGACGACCGACCTCGGCGATGTCTTTTCTCTTAAGGCTGACGTCGGTCTGTTGCGATGGGGTTTCAATTTAACCGAACCGAACTACCGCATCTTCAGGCCTACGCACGTTGTCGCAAAGGGCAGTGCGGGGCCGGTCGTTTTTCCGACGGTTCGAGACATCGCGGTGTTCGATCGTTTTTCCGGTGAACAGCTTGAGCGTTTTCGCCCGGAGTTTTCCACGGGAAGTTCCGCCGTTGCGTACGATCATCGTCTGTTCATTGGCAGTACGAACGGTCGGTTTTATTCGTTGGTGTTTAACAGCCCGCGACTCGCCCAGCCCATCAAACACTGGGAGGTGATGGCGGGCGGGCCGGTCACCGCGGCTCCGCTTCTTTATGGTCGCGGATGGTTGTTGTTTGCGTCACAATCCGGCACGGTTTTTTCATGCGTGGCGGACAACAAGAAGCTGAACTGGTACTACAAGACCGGCGGGGAGATTCTTGCGGACCTCGCGGTCGATTCGTCGGGGGTTTACGTTGCAAGTCTCGATCGGTCGCTTTACAAACTGGATCGCGCGACGGGGATTCCGCTTTGGCGGTCGAGGTTCCCCGGTTCGCTGCGCGAGCGTCCCGTTGCGATCGGTGATACGGTTTATCAGTATTGTGAGGAGAATGGTCTTACGGCGCTGAACACCAAGGATGGAACGCATCGTTGGGTTCATGCAACGGCTCGAACCATTGCCTCTCATTCCGCTGAAGGTGATGTATTGTGGACGCGCGAGCACCGCATTGAAATCGTCGATCCGAAGACCGGAGAAGTTGGGGATTCGATTTTCGCGCCCCAGGTTCAGATGACGATTTCCAATTCCGCCAACGACGCGGTCTACCTGTTCGCCGCGGATGGGCGCGTGCTTTGTCTTCGGATTGGCGATGTTCCATATTTGCGTCGCCAACAGGTTTCCGCCGCCCGCGAAATGCTCAATCAAACTCCGACCGGACGTAAGCCCCGTCGCATTTCGACCAGGCGTCCAGGCGTCGAAGATCCGATCGGTGACGATCCGCTTCGCAGCAAGCGAGATCGCGGGAAAAACTAAGTCTTCTTCACGATCTTGCGATTCTTGTCAGTCGGCGATGACTCGCGGGGCTACGGAAATTGCCAAAGGCGCGTGGTTCTCCGGCGAATTCCGCAAAGGTGCGTGAAAGTGAGAATCAAGAAACGTCAGGCGGTCCCAAGGCTCGCTCACGGTGCGGTTGGATTCGGTTTGATCGTCGCCTGCGCGAGCTTTTTCCTTCCAGGCGCCGACGCGCAGCGTGCGTCGGATTTCCCACCGGATGCGATCAAAACGAAAAAACGCCCGCATGCCCCTCCCGTCGGTCAAACCGGGCAACCTTCGCCGACGGGAAAGTCCCCCGGCGCTCGCGCTTGCGGTTCGGATTCCTATCCGGTTCCCGACTGGGTCTACGACGCGCGATGGTATTACATTGATGTGCCAAGGTTTCGCAACGGGGATCAGTCGAACGACCCACCGGGGACGGTGGATTGGACCGCGATCATTCCCGGGTTTGTTGAACGTATCCCGCGCGTTGGCGGTGATCTTGTCGGTGCGTCTGCTCGAATGCCCTACCTGGCAAGGCTTGGGGTGAACGCCGTCGTTCTTTTTGCGTGGGGTGAGTCGGCGGACTTATCCGCTGAAAAGGTCCGGGAGATGAGGGCGTTTGTGTCCGCCGCGCACGAGGTGGGAATTCGTGTGATTCCCGCCGTGACACTGAAGTACGCGTCTAATGCGTCCTACCTGAGAGATGTCTTGCGCCTAGTCGCTTACGGAAAGCGACCGAGCGTTGACGGTTTCATGGTGTCATATTCGTCAGACGTGGCGGACTTTTGCCGCAAGGTAAAAGCAAAGCGTGCTGATGCCGTGATCATTCCAGTGCCCGATGCCGCCTTCGGGGCAGGTTCGTCCCCTCGCTGTGTTTGTGGGTTTTCATGGCAGAGATGGTCCACCACTGTGCCTATCTGGTCACTCGTTTCGGAGGATGATCGTGCGGCAAAGGAGGCAGACAGGGGGATTCTCGGTGTTGTTCTAGCCTCTGTTTTCTCGCCGTTTGTTCGAGTGTCAGCCACCGCGAGAGTGCTTGCTGCGCTTCGTTCGGGGAAAAATGACGCCCGGATGAGGGCAACAAATGGACCACCCCCGCTGGAGCGGGATTACGCGTACGCGCGCCTCGCAACCGTGCTGAAGCACTTTCTCCCCGGTGCCCCCATTACCTACTACGGCGACGAAGTGGGGATGTATACTCGGTCGCCTATGTGGTGGAACGATCTTCCCGACCCCAGGACCAAGTCGCCGAACTATCGTGGTGATTTTTTCGCACTGGTGCAGTGGCTTCATAAGGTGCGGGCGGAGCACAAACCACTTCGACGCGGCGGGTTTCGTTTGGTCCTCCATGACGAGGAAAACAAGGTTTTTTCGTTTGCGCGAACCCTGCCGGGTGACGAAGTCATTTTGGTAATGAACTACGGCGATAAAAAGCGAAAGGTCATGCTCCCGATCGGCAAGCCGGGGCAAATGGTTGTTGCGTTGACGCCCATGATCGACCCATCGAGATCGCGCCTGGCGAGATTCACAAAGGAAAAGTACGACCACACGAAGATCGCTCCGTTGCCCGTCGGCGGCGGTCGGGCGTTTGTCAATAAGGATGGCAAGGTCCGGGTATGGGTCGATGCGATGTCGATCCGTGTTGTACTGGTCAATGACAATGAGCCTCGGCGCCGGTAGTCACTGCTGCTGACGCGATCATATTGCCCGAAAACATATCGGACTGTCACCCACCCGTAACGGAGTGCGAGATTCACGTTGACCCGTCCAAGAACGGTTGCGAGAATCCGGGGGCAAACGGGACTTTTGGTCGAGAGGGTGTATCGCGTGCGTGCTTTTCGAACGGGACTCATTGAGTTTCTATTGCTAGGCGTGCTGGGAGTTGTTGTCGGCTTCGGTGTCAACGCGGCGCGCAGCCGGGGCGCGATCAAACCGGGTAAGAACTACTTTGCACTCCTGCCGGCGAAGCTCGACACGAAAAAGAGCTCCGACGTCGCGATGCCGGTACAGCCAATCTCCAGCCTCGATGCGTCCGGAAAAAGCGCTCACAATACCACTGAGCCGGAAGCGAATGCGGGGGTATCCGGTGGTAAAGCGCAGGCGCTGGAGAATCCTTACCGGGTGATTTCGTTCGAGGAAGTTGTCGAGGTGTTTAACGATCCCGAGACGGAAAGTGGCCTGAATGTTTTTGTAGACGCCCGCAACGACGAGGAGTTTGAGGAAGGGCACATTCCCGGGGCAGTTCAGTTTTTTCCGTACGAAGCGGATCGTTTTATCGACGATGTTTTGGAACGGACCAACGGTGTTCTTCGGGTGATTGTCTATTGCAACGGGGGAGAGTGCAGCGATAGTAAGTTTGCTTACCGTGAGCTTTTGGAAGCCGGCGTGCCCGACGACGCTCTTTTCTTGTTCGCAACGGGGTGGGAATCTTGGACGGAGAACAAGATGCCAGTGGCATCCGGACGGGGTGAGGAGTGATGAGCAGGAAAACCGAATCTCCTTTTCGGCGACTCGACGCAACGGGAATCCCGCTGCTGGTCGCCCGGATTGTCCTCGGCGTTTTGTTTCTATGGATGGGTTCACAAAAGGTTGGTCATCCGATTGAGTTTCTCAAACAGATCCATCTTTACGGGATGCTTCCGGAAGAACCGGCTTATTTTCTCAACAGCACTGCGATTGTGCTTCCCTGGTTGGAGGTGTTTTGCGGAACGGCGTTGATTCTGGGCATCTGGGTGCGCGGTGCCGCCACTATGCTTGCGGTCATGCTTGCCGTTTTTACACCGGCCATTTTTTTGCGCGCCCTGGCGATTCATCAATCCGAAGGAACGCCTTTTTTCGATATCGCCTTTGATTGCGGATGCGGAAGCGGTGTGGTGGTGATCTGGAGGAAACTGCTCGCCAATTCGTCTTTGTTTCTGGTAAGCTTGATCGGTGTTTTTTCTCGGTCGCGTCGATTCTGTTTGTCGATGCTGTTTTCGCGAAAGAAACCGGTGGCAGCGTATTGCCACCTTTGCGGGTACGCGGTTGATGAGGCGACCGCCGGGCTTTGCAAGGAGTGTGCGACCCCCCCCGTCCTCGAATAGTCCTGCCCGCCCGTATCGGGTCCATCCACGTTTCCCGGCTTGCGTTTGTCGAGATTGTCGGCGACGATTTGTTCAAGATGGATGACATGGTGATGCAGCAGGGAGGAGGACCGGATGAAACTTTCGCGTCGTGTGATGGAGCTGGCTGAATCCGCCACCCTGGCGGTGTCGGGCAAGGCGGCCAGGATGAAGGCGCAGGGGATCGACGTTGTCGGATTCGGGGCCGGCGAACCGGATTTTGATACGCCTGCGCCTATTTGCGAGGCAACCGTTGCCGCGATTCGAGCCGGACAAACGCGCTATCCCAAACCGGCGTCCGGACTCGTGAAGACGAAACATGCGATTTGCACGAGGCTCAAGCGCGTCAATCAACTCGACTATGCTCAGGACCAAGTCATCGTGACGTCAGGGGGGAAGGACGCCGCGTATTTGCTCATCCATGCGCTGATCGACCCTGGAGACGAGGTTATCATTCCGGTACCCTACTGGGTGAGTTACCCGGAGATCGTCCGTCTTGCCGGCGGAGTTCCCGTGTTTGTTTGCGGAAGCGAGTCGGACGACTTTAAGCTGTCGCCCCAACTGTTGGAGTCGGCCATTACGGACCGAACCAGGTTGTTCCTGTTCAACTCGCCGTCGAATCCAAGCGGGGTGACGTATCATCCCGATGAGGTGCGGGCGCTCTCGAATGTTCTTGCGTCCTACGACGTGGTCGTCTTTTCGGACGAGATCTACGATCAGCTTCTTTACGATGGGCAACAAACATTAAGTTACGCCGCTACGAGTGAGCGAGCCTACGACCAAACGATCACCGCCAACAGCGCGTCCAAGACGTACGCGATGCCCGGTTTTCGACTCGGTTACGCGGCCGGTCCCGCACCGGTCATTCAGGCAATGGCCAAGCTGCAGTCGCAGTCTACAAGTGGTGCGGCGACGTTTGCACAGGTTGCGCTGGCGGCTGCGCTGGAGGGGACGCAGGATTGCATCGAGACGATGCGCAGGGAGTTTGAGCGGCGCGCGGTCCACATGCACGGGCGATTGACGTCGATGCCCGGTGTTCGTTGCGCTCGTCCGACCGGTGCTTTTTATTGCTTTCCCAACGTTTCCAACACCTATGAAAAGCTTGGTGTGGGCGGGTCAAGCGAGTTTGCCCGTCGCCTTTTGGAGGAGGCGCACGTGGCCGTTGTACCCGGTGTTGCGTTTGGGTTGGACGCCCACGTTCGACTGTCTTTCGCCAGCGGCATGGAGCAGATCGACAAGGGGTTGGACCGAATCGAATCGTTCCTCCGTTAGCATTCCGTTAAAGAATCTCGGTATGGGCTTTCGTCCGGTATTTCCACCGGTTCGAATCCGGTGACACACTTGCCGTCGAGGCTTGTAAGCCCGCATCTGGTTATTGTTGGACTTTCGCACTTTCCAGGAAGCGGTAGATGTCTTTTTCCCATTTTTTGATCAGTTTTGCGTTTCCGGAAACGACGACAAAGTGCGGACCTTTCGGGTGGTCTATGATTGCAGCGATCATCCGGCTTTGTGATTGGGATTTTCCCCGCATGGTCGCGCGAACCGTCCCGGCAACATCGACGATCGTCAGATGCACGCCTGCGATGGTTTTTTTGGTGATTTTTGCGCTGTCGCGCGTAGACGGTTTTCCATCGGAACGGGTGACCTGTCCCAACCAGCGGTTGATGTTGAGTTCATCTTTGCCCTTCATCCCGGGGAAGTAGGTGATACGAACCATGCCGGTTTGACTGTCGCCTTCGAGCGAAGGGATGGTATAGATGGCGCGTGGCGCCATGGGTCCGGAACGTTTTGGCGGTGTTTTCGTCCACGAGGCGGGAACCGACATCGTCAATCCGGTCAGTTTCAGCTCTTGCGGTTTAGTTTTCTTGTCGCCTGCCAAAACCATCGACGGACCGAGCAATGCCAGAAGCGTTACGGCGGATCCGATCGAACCTCGGGCACGAATTTTTCGTCGTTTAGCTTTCATCTCTATAACTCCTTTTCGGTGCCTGAACGCGCGATGCACAACCAAACCCAACATGCATCCATCATAGCGGGAAACGTCGTGTCGACCAATGCTCCGTTCTTTTCCTCCTCTCTGGGCGAAAACCAAGATGTCGTACCAATGTAACGATGTGACCGGTGCGACTTGCCAATTGCGGGCGTCGTTGGTATCAGTGGCAGGCTAATCGCGTACGCCACGGTTTTAAGGGGCACGCTTGTTTTACACAGGTTATTAGGAAAGATGTTATGCGGCTACAGGATAAGACTTCTTCCCGGAGGTTTTTTTGTATCCGGCGGATTCGTTCGAGCATGGTGTTTTGGGGGGTTGTTTGGGGATCGTCGATGGCGCTTGCCCAGGTAGACAACGCGATGGCGCCCCGAATTCAAGTGGGCAAGCCTTTTCCCGACCTGAGCTTCCCGTCCCTGATCGACGGGAAGTTAACGAGTGTGAGCGCATTTCGCGGCAAGAAAACGATCCTCCATGTTTTCGCTTCGTGGTGAGCCGGTTGTCGCAAACACGTGCCAGGTTGGCACAAGGCGACGAAGAAGCTGCGCGAGAAGGGTGCGTTTCAGACCATCGGGATCATTCAGGAACAACACCCGGATCGTTGCCGTTTGTTCATGCAGTGGAAGAAACTTGAATTTCCCGTTCTGGTTGATTCGTTCAACATGCTCGGTGTAAAGGTCGTCCCCATGACCATTGCGATTGACGAGTACGGTATCGTGAGGCATGTCGGAATCAGACCCGGCGATTTGGAAAAGGAATTCCTCAGCAAGACCTACTCCGCACCCGGCAAGGCGCCGCGACACAAACCGCAAACCGCAGCGACATTGCGAAAGAGGGCGGACGAAAAAAATACCTCGCAGGCGTGGATGCAATACGCCGACGCGCTCGTTCTCGAAAACGGGGCAAAAGAACTTGATGCCGCAATTTCCGCGTATCAAAGCGCCATCGCGTTGGATCGTTCCAACGGTGCGGCCTATTTTCGCGTGGGCGTTGCGTATCGGATGAAATATGATCGTTACAATGGTGCGGTGGAGGATTTTCGGTCGGCTGTCGAGCACTGGGGCAAGGCGCTGGATTTGGATCCGAACCAATACATCTGGCGGCGAAGAATCCAGCAGTATGGACCGCGGTTGGACAAGCCCTATCCGTTTTATGACTGGGTTCGTACGGCCAGGCACGACATCATTGCTCGCGGCGAGAAACCGGCGACGCTTCGCATCGAACCGCGCGGAGCTGAGCTTGCCCAGCCGGCCAAGCGTTTTACGACAAGCTCACAAGGCGTCGCAGAGCCCGACCCGCGCAACCAGATTGATCGTGATCGGTCGATGGTTTTGATCGAGTCGGCGGTCGTTCCGGCGGAAGTCAAGCCCGGTGGCGTTTTGCGTTTGCACATGACATTTCGCGTCAACCGTGGTGAGGATGTTCACTGGAACAACGAAAGCGGTCCGATGGAGATATGGATTCGCCCGCTTGCGGGGTGGAAGGCTGATCCACAACTTGTCCGTCCCAAGCTTGCCGGCGCCGCCCAAACCACCGAGGAGCGGCACGCGGAACTCGAGTTGCAGGTAGCCGCGTCAGCCGATCCTGGAGTGGTCCTGGTTCCGGGGTACGCACTCTACTTTGTTTGCCGCGGAAAAGACGGGGTGTGCTTGTACCGCCGACAGGATTTCATTGTCCCGGTCACGGTGCGTTAAACGCTTTCATCAAAGACGTTGGACGCCTGCTTCGACGCGCCGTGCAAACAGCGCCGCCCAATCCGAGCAAAAGCAGGGTGGCGGGTTCCGGCGCGATGACATACTCCAGGTGAAAGTGAAACGGTTCGAGAAAACCTTGCGGCGCCAGGAGTCGTGCCGGGACGGTCTGGCCTGCTCTTCAAAATTGCAAAGAGCGCCGTAGGCAAACGTCAGCGTTAGATCGAGCTGGGTTGTACCATTCCCGGCGACGACTACGTTCATCATGTCGCCGGCAAGAATGAAATTGGGTGTTTCGCCGGCGCTGTTGAACACATTGATGGATAAGTCCTCAAAGGGGTCCTGGTTGCGGAACGGGTCGGCTCGGATCGACCGGCGAGCCATCCGCCGGGCGTGTGGAATCGTAAGCAAATATCGCCCACGAAGTCGGCGTTTTGATTGGCCACGGTGAGGGCCGCCCGAAATACCGGATCGCGCGCCGCCTGGGCCATCATGCCCCCTCGCCACGGGGCGAAAACGCCGGTTGGTGTTGGCAAATCCGGTTGGTATTCGTGGCAGAGAACACCGTTTCGACTGGAGACAAACTCATCGTACGGGACATCGCCGTTGGGTTGGACCCGAATTGAAAAAATCGACAAGGGTGGTCGAGACCCAGCTTGGCGGGTTGGGCTGTGGACCGCCGAGCGCAGCCACGGTGCACAACATGCCCACGGTAATTGCCAAGTATCGCACGACGCGCTGAATCAAGTTCCCCCTCCCTCTCCAAAAAAGGCGCATTCAAACGGGTCAATTCGGACCCGTCATAAACGAGTTGAAGAAAATGAAATCCACGAGATCAATGTCGCGATCGTTGTCGAAGTCAAAGGCTGTACAACCGGGGCGAAGTGAAAGGAATTCGCCGTCAATGCTCGGACCGGAAAAACAATGCTGAAACCAACGGGCGTCTCCCACATCCACCGTACCGTCCGCGTTGAAATCCCCGAACTGAACGGGGGACACGTCCTGAATCTGGTAAATCACACGCGGGGGTATGATGGACCCCTGGCCACGTGTGGCGTTCACCATGCGCTGACCCGTGGGCCAGGCACGCTCGCTTCCGTGCCACGTGTACACCTCAATGCCTACGTCACCAAATCCGATTTCGTTGTTAGGGTCATACCGATTGAAGAAGGTAATGCTGATCGGGTACAACCCCACGGCCTGGCAGATCGGATTCTCTCGCCAGAAAAAATCTTCGACAGGAACAAGCGGCCAGCGGTAGATTGTTTCCCCGACGACAAGGCGGTATCCGTCGTATCCGAACGTACCAAAGTCGACCCAAACGGGCAGACCGAGTTCGGTTGTATCGTCCTCGAAGGTGACCTTCAGGAAACCGCTGAACTGTATCAGAAAGCTTCCAAACGGTTCATCAAGTTTTGCTGGGTCTGAAACATTGCGTACATTGCCAGCGAGAAACTCACCGATCGTTTGATAGTCGGCGTCATGGCCAATCGGCTCGGGACCGGAAGGGTAGTCGATCCAGTCGGTCTGAAATGTGAAGTCCGGTGTTTTATCCGCAACGTAGTTTTCGGCAAAAGTGAGCGTTCCTTCGTCGGGTCGGTTGGGACCAGTGGGCGGTGGGGGGACGGGGATGTTCAGGTAGACCTTGGCGATCCACCCGTTGCCGGGATACTTCGGGTTGGTTCCCTGTCGCCACTGGGTGCCAACAAAAACGTGCGCCGTCGCTGTCACCGGAGATAATGAAAGGAAAAACAAGCCCACGATAGCGCAGGCGAATTGTTTTCGGATGGTGTCGTTTCCTCTGTGCACAATTCCCCCTTGTGCCTTCCTCCGCGGATGCGCCGTACCCCCACCGCTTCCCACGGGGGCGCCGCCATTTTACACGAATGAGGGCGGGCGCGTCAACGTTGCCAGGGGTCGCGCAAACGCTTTTACGTCCCAGAACTAACAGCCTATCCCAAAATAGTGTGGCCCCGGCATCTTGCCTGTGTTTTCAAACGCGAAAGGTCCGCGCTGCAACCGTTATTGAGATAGGCTCTAAAGGAATTTCCGCGTAAACTGCCGGGGTTGCAATTCTCCAGGCGCCGGTGGGAGGGGAGAGCATGGATCCCTGGGGGGACGCGACCAAGCGGACGTTTCATTTCACACGGCAGGCAAGTGCGAAGTGAAGGGGCACAGCACGAAATGGAATCGTCGAAAGCGTTTCAATGTGAAGGTGTCGTGAGAGTTCATCGCGGATTCGCTGTTGGGTCCAGGAATGCAGGTGGTATTGGTCGCCACCCCATGAGATATTGCGAAATGGGGGGATATAGCGCAATCCGCTTCGGCGGACGATCGCCTTGATGGTGTCAATCCACGTGTCGTTGGGGACCGTGACAACCATGCGTCCATGGGGGGCGAGAATTCGGGCCATTTCTGCGATCAGCGATTCCGGTTCGACGACGTGCTCGAGAACTTCACTGCAGATGATGCGGTCAAAACTGTCGCGGGGAAAGCGAAGTTCGGCAAGCTCCCCCCGGTGCAGAGTGACGTCGTAATCTCGCAAGTTGCGCTGAGATTTTCGAATCATTTCACCCGAGACATCGACGCCGACGAGTTGGTTTTCCGCAAACATTCGCAGGATGTGCCCACCGCCGCAGCCAACTTCGAGAATTCGGTTGTCGGGTTCAGCCTTGACCAGCTTTTTGATCACACGCATCCGTCGTTGCGTTACCCAGCGAACCAGGACGCTTGCTCGGGTATAATACGCATCGATGTCGAACTCCCGCGCAAACGTGTCGTTCCACTGTTGGACATCGAGGATCGAAATCGAGTTGGTTCTCAAGACGTTTCTCCGCTACCGGGTCCGGCAATGCCGATCGAATGCTCAAAAGCGGTCGCCTTCCGCGCGAGGGGACGGCGAAGTTGACATCGTGTTTCATGCCAATACTTAACAAGCTCCCAGAGAATCCTTGCGGAAGCGGCGATCGGAAAGCGAGGTAGAAACGACCGACCCGCTTGGCGCCGCTCGAAAACGGTGTCCGTTTCAGCTATGAGATACCCGCGCGCGCCGGCAGCGACCCCGATAAAGCTCTGAAAGTAACGATAGCGGTACTTGTGACGAAGGATATTTTGCAGGGCGTCACGTCGGGCGAGAATAAACCCCGATTTGTTATCACCCAGGTTCATTCCAAATGCCAAGTTCAGCAGCAGGTTTAATCCGCGGCTGAACAACTGGCGCTGTCGGGCTGGACCCGTCGCGTGGCGGACCGCCTGCACGATGTCGGGGACTTCGTGAAGATAGGTTTTGTATAACAGCGGGATATCTTCCGGTCGATTCTGCAGGTCCGCGTCGATCAGGCAGATCAGATGTCCCAGCGAGGTTTCGATGCCGGTTTTCCAGGCGGTTTCGATGCCACCGTTTTGCGCGTGTTTTGCGCCGTGCACGCGATGGTCTTTTGAGGCGCGTTGTTTGATTTTGTTCCATGTGTCATCGCTGCTTCCGTCGTCGATGAGGATCAGTTCGGCGATCGCCTCCATTGCATCGAATACCGTGAGCACGCGGTCCACCAGCGCGTCGATATTTTGCTCTTCGTTGAAACAGGGTGCGATGACCGAAAGCGTCGGCGGTTGCGTGTCCGTCGCGCGCGGCGTTGTGATGACGGATGTGTGAGCCACGTTTCAATTCTCCTCTGAAACAGGCAATTCCGTTCGGAGTTGGGTTTGAGGCAGGATTTCGCAAGCCTGCCGGGTTCGCTGCGTTTGGATTCGTGCTTTGCCAATCGCGGGAAGCAGCGACTTGATGCACTCTGCCGTGAGGATGGCATTCCAGTAGCTTCGGTCGAAGCTGTGCGTTCCGCACATCCAGAGGTTCACGGGAGTCGGCAACCCGTCTTTAACCGGTCGATTCAGCATGAGAGCGTTTTTGGGAAGCACCTTTTGCGCGGCGCGATGGACGATCCACTTTCCGATTCCGTCGCGGTATCGCAATGAGTCATCCAGGGAAAACGCGAACTCGACGAGGCGGTAATCGAGAAACGGACAGCGGTTTTCAACACCATGAGCCATGCACATTCGGTCGGCCATTTGTAGCAGTGGTTGGAGAAAGATGCGGGTTTCGATGTATGAGATGTTTTCAAGCATCGACCGTCGTTCGCACCAGTGATCAGCCAGGTAAGCTCGCAGCATGGCTGCGCCGCCGAGTCCGCCGCGCGACGCCATTCGGCAGAACCGGTCGAGATCCCCGCCGCGATAGCGCCGGAGCATCGCGTCGTAGTGTCGGCGTTTGGGGGTGCTGATAGGCAGCGTGTCATCGAGCAGGAATTCGTTACGCGCATAGCCGGCGAACAGTTCGTCCGATCCCTCCCCGGACAGGACGACCTTGTAGCCTTTTTCCCTCGCGGATTTTGCGAGACGATACAGTGGAAAGACACTGAACGAGCCGGTCGGCATTTCCAGATGAAACCCCAACGCGGGCAGGTCCGTCATAAACTCGTTCCGGGTGGGACGAACATAGTTCGCCCGAATGCCGAGCCGGCTCGTCAGGTCTGCCACATATTGCTCTTCGTTGATCGATTTCTTAAACTCCTCGAACTGACACGTAAACGTTTCTTCGATTCCACTCAACGCCGCAATCAAAGACGAGTCTACCCCGCCTGCCAGCAGCGCGGTGACCGGCACATCGCTTCTCATGCGAAGTCGCACGGAGTCTTTGAGAAGATCGATAAAGGTGTCGACGGCTTCTGTTTCGCGAACTACTTTTCGAGAGACTTGCTGCTCAATATCCCACCACGCGTGCGTGTGGCAGGTTCCTCGTGCAAGGTCGTAGAGGAGATAGTGGCCGGGTTTGATGGCCAGTACGTCCTTGTAAAGCGTGTGCTCGTTGAAGCAAAACTCAAACAGGTTGAACCGCTCGCTGGAGGTAAACTCGATGTCCGAAAAGGCTTTCATCTCCGATGCAAACGCAAACGTCGTTCCCCGGCAGCGGTAGTAGAATGGTTTTTGCCCCATGCGATCGCGCGCACAGAAAAATCGCTTTCCGTCCCAGATGGCCAGGGCGAACATTCCATTGAAGCGTCGAAGACAGTTCGTTCCCCACCGCAGATAGGCGGCCAGCGCGACTTCGGTGTCGGTGGAGGTTTCGAAGGAATGACCCAGGGATTTTAGCTCGCTGCGAAGTTCCGTGTGGTTGTAGATCTCTCCATTGAATACAATCGTCGCGTCCCCGTGGGAAACAGGGAGGGGAATGTTGTTTCGATCAACGATATTCAGACGGGTTTGACCCAGCGCAATGGTTCCGAACGACTCTGTTTCGATCGTTACGAAACTCGATTGGTCGGGGCCGCGATGACGAAGCCTTTCAACGCTTTCGCGTGTGAAGTCAGTGTTAATACCACCCAGAATACCGCACACGATTAGAGTTTCCTCGCCCGACAGCTAATCCCGGCGTCACCGACGTCCCACGCCTCGATTTCAAAACCACGATCAAACCATGCTCGAAATGCCTCGGGTGTGAACCGGTGGCAATAAGCCGGGTGATACCAATCGAAATTGATGATGTTGTTCGTAAAAAAGTCGAACTCCTCGTTCCAAAAGCACTTGAAAAGATTCCAGTGGAAAAAACGCTGGAGGTTGTGCTGGCCCTTTGGGATTCCCAGAAGGGGGATGTCTTCTTCGACGTTGATCATCATGTTGAGGTCGGCAAGCGTGCGGGCGAGTTTGGTGATCGGTTCGCAGAGCTTCAGGGCTTCGTCAGCGTCAAGGTTTTTAATCTGCTCGCGGACAAAATCGTCTGTAAACTCTCGGATTGGCGCTTTTTTCTTGTAAACATACGTACAAACGTGGCCACCCGATTTGAGTTTGCGCGTTAGTGCATCAAACGCCGCGTGTGGATCAGGTGTGTGATGAATGACCTGGTCGCAGTTGATCAGGTCGAAGAACTCATCGGGAAAAGGTAGTTTGTGCAGATCGGCGTGGACAAATCTTACGCGATCTTGAGCTATCTCCCGGGAGGCTACGCTCAGCGCCTCCCATGACGTATCAATCGCAAAGACGGTCCCTTCTGAGTGCTCGACTAAGTTCTGCGCATCGCGACCGGCGCCTGTTCCGGCGTCCAACATGAACCTCTTTCCGGCGAGAAACGCCTCGAGTCCGGCGACGTTCGCGAACCCATAACGCTGCAAATACCAGTTCGTATAGAACCGTTTCGTGTGCTGAAGGTAGTACTGATGCTTGGCCCACTTCTGAGAGAACGATCGAATGGTTTGATCGTTTTTGATATCTTCGGGAACGAAGCTCGGAATCCCCTCGTGGACGACGAAAGACTCACCGGTTGGGGTGGTCAGTGTTGCCTCAAGAACTTCTTTGAGGTTGCGCCGTTTCACGGCGCAGGTCATCGGGTTGAGTGTCTCCGGTGCCACGAGTGTTTCAAGGTCATTCTGGTTCACGTGTTTTTTGCCTTCCGGTTACTTTCGGACAACGCGCGCGGGCTTTCCCGCCTCCAGAACGAGTCCGTGGGGGTTTTTCGGACGTTCACGCGCGTGTCTTGAGCTATTCCGTGTCACACCCGTTTGTGCGTGTTCGGGTGTTGTCCACTGCCTCGCGGTCACGGCTTTGATGATGCCATCCCCGTCACGCACGCCTTAAGGTAGCGAATTAAGGTAGCGAACAAACGGCAACATCGCCGCTTGGTTCTCGAAAAAGAGTTGCGCCGGTTTTTCCCCTTGCATTCACCGGCCAGATGCCGGTGCCACACAAAAACCACCGGTGCCGCACGCGCACCGCCGGTTTTGTTGTGCAGCCGAACGAACTCCGCTACACCCTCGCTCCGTACAAATGATGCTCGTAGATATAGTCATGGACCAAGTCGGGGACGAGGTGGCGGATCGAATATCCATTTTCAATGCGATTTCGGATTTGGGTTGATGATATATCGATCATGGGTGTCTCGATCATGCCCTCGCGAAGTTTATGTGCGCGGGATTCTCCCACGCTTTCTGACAGTTGCCTCCAGTTTACTTCCGGGGAGTGAGGCCTCGATGCGGAGATGATACGGCAGCGATCGATCAACTGTGCGGCGTTTTTCCATGTCGGGATTTCAGTCAGTGAGTCCGCGCCGATGATCCAGTGCAAGTGCGAAGATGGACCCGTTACCGTGGCGAAATGCTCGATGGTGTCGAAGGTGTAGGTCGGTCCACTTCGGGTGAGGTCATAATCACTGAACTCGAATAGAGGCTCATCGTCAATAGCAAGTCGGACCATTCTGGCCCGGTGTGTGGGGTCGGCAAGGGTGGCGGGGTTTTTGTGGGGCGGTCGGGCGCTGGGCAGCATGATGACCCGCTCGAGATCGAGCGACTCGGCTACTGCGCGGGCGATAATGAGATGCCCGATGTGAACCGGGTCGAAGCTGCCGCCGAATAGAGCAACCAGTTTGGCCATGTCGGATATCTTAACCGGATTCGGAATCTAATAAACGTCAAAAACTGAAATAGGGTGCGATGGGGTCCGTGACAAAACCGGCGGGCTTGTCTTACGGTGAACGGTTGATGTTTTGTCGCGCCGTCCGAGCGGCGTAAGAGAGCGAAACCCGAAAAGTCCGAATGTCCGCGCGGACTGAAGTCCGCAACTCGCTGCACCTCGTCCCCCCTTTGCAAGGGGAAGATAAGCTCAGGTCCCCCTTTACGAGGGGGGATACAGGGGGGTAACCAGGTCCGTGACGGAGTCGGCGGGGCCAGAAATTGCATGTCAAACGACCGTCGGCGACCTGGAGGGCAAAGGCTGCTTCAATGTTGCGCCGAAAATGGGCCGATAAAAGGGCATGTGGAGGCTCTATGGTCTGCCCTTTGCGAGTGTGTGAATCTCGAAATCCTGTTTCAGGCGATGCGTGTGGTCCCTTAGTGACCGTCGTGGTGGCCACCCATAACCGGTGCGCCGCTTTGCGAGGGACGATCGCGAAATTGCAAAAATGCGAGATGTCGCGCGGTGATTACGAGATCATTGTTGTCGACAATGCGTCGACAGATGGAACGCTGCGAGCAATAGACCGGGATGTTGATGTTCTTATCGAATTGCGGCGAAATCGCGGTAGCTGCGCAAAGGCGTATGGGGCGTCGCGGGCGCGCGGGCGATACATCGTTTTTCTCGATGACGATTCATGTCCGCGTTTGGGTTCGCTTTCGAGAATGATCGAGCGATTCGAACAGGATTCCGATCTTGGGGCGGCAGGGTTTACGGTGCATCGCGCTGATGGCTCGCAAGAGGGAGCCGCGTTGCCCGGCGTTTTTGTTGGATGCGGTGTGGGGTTTCGGGCGGAGGCGCTGCGCAACGTGGGGGGATTGGACGTGAGCTTTTTCATGCAAGCTGAGGAGTACGACGTTTGCTTTCGGCTGGCCGGCGAGGGATGGAATGTCGAAGTGTTCGACGATCTGCACGTCGATCACCGAAAAACCACCACCGCCCGGTGCCCGTCAAGGACGACTTACTACGACGTCCGAAATAACCTGCGTGTACTGGCGCGATATGCGCCGAAGGGGCATTATGGGCCACTGCGAGAGGACTGCATCGCTCGCTATGCGAGCCTTGCCGCCTTGCATGGTCATGAGAACTCTTTTCGACGCGGGTTACGCCAAGGCACGCTTTGCGCACGGTTGGAACGTTTTTTATATCGAAAAAAGCGAATGAGCGACGCTGTGTTCGAACGTTTTTACCGATGGGATGAAATCGAACGCAAGATGGGTGGGCTGGCCACCCGTGGCGTAAAACGGATCGTACTTGCGGACTTAGGTAAGAACATCTACGGATACTGGCGAGCAGCCCGGCGGGTTGGCATCGAAGTTGAGGCGATCGGCGATGATCGGTTTGCGGTGGTGGGACGGGCGTACCGGGGAATTGCTGTTTTGCCGCTTGCCGAGGCGCTTGAGCACAGGGTGGACGCGGTTGTGGTTTCGAATTCCTCTCCGGTTCATGGAAATTCAACGGCGATTCGCGTCCGATCGATGACCCCGATGCCTGTTTTCTGTTGGTTGGAGGGACCTTGCAAGAAAGATGATCCCGGATTGAACTTCGGTCCCCCCGGATTGGCCGCCGATAATGCCCTGGAGAAGACGGTGCGCATTTGCTGCCCGTAGCTTGCTAGGGGCGGTTTTTGAAGGGACGGGCTGTGTCGAAAGTTGCGTTAATCACGGGGATTACGGGGCAGGACGGTTCATACCTGGCGGAGTTTTTGCTGGGCAAAGGATACACGGTTCACGGGATCATGCGTCGCGTGAGCGTGTTCACCACTGAGCGAGTCGATCATCTCTATCGAGATCGACATGAAACGGGCGTTCGTTTTCATCTGCACCACGGCGATCTTCTCGACGCGATCAGCCTGCGACGGATCATCAGCGAAGTCAAGCCCGACGAGGTTTACAATCTCGGGGCGCAGTCGCACGTTCGAACGAGTTTCGATCAACCGGTTTACACTGCGCAGGTCGTGGCGATCGGAACACTCCAACTCCTTGAAGCGATTCGCGACTATCGCGATACGACCGGTCATGACGTCCGTTTTTATCAAGCCTCCAGCAGCGAGATGTTCGGAAAAGTCCAGGAGATACCACAAAACGAAGAAACTTCCTTTTATCCGCGCAGTCCGTACGCCTGTGCCAAAGTTCAGGCGCACTGGCAGACGGTTAACTATCGCGAGGCCTACGGTCTGTTTGCCTGTAACGGAATCTTGTTCAATCACTAGTCACCACGTCGTGGCGAGACGTTTGTTACAAAGAAGATCACCAAGGCGGCGGCACGGATTAAGCTCGGGCTGCAGGATACGCTGTATTTGGGAAATTTGGATGCGAAGCGCGACTGGGGGTTCGCCGGAGATTACGTCGAGGCAATGTGGCTGATGCTTCAGCAACGCGACGCCGACGATTACGTCATCGCCACGGGCAATACGCACAGTGTGCGCGATTTTCTGGACGTGGCGTTTACGTATCTTGACCTGGACTGGAGGGAGTACGTTCGCTTCGATCCCCGTTATCTCAGACCGACCGAGGTGGATGTTCTGCTGGGTGACGCCAGCAAAGCCCGTGCGATTCTGGGGTGGAAACCAGCGGTTACCATGCAAGAGCTTTGTCATATGATGATTGATGCGGACTTGGACGAAGCGAGAAAAGAGCGGACGTTGGTGGATGCGGGTCAATTGATTCTGAAAACGGCGGAAGCAAGCAGCGCGGGGATTCCTAAGGTCCAGGCGAAGGCGTTTGAGCAGGTGTAGGCGGTTTGGATTTCGCCTCGATTTCCGCCAGGAGCTTGGTCCAAGCGTCGCCGAACAATTCCTTGTTAACGGATCGCAGCTCGATCAAAAGTCTGGCAGATCGCTTTGTATCGACCGTCAGGTCTGTTGCCTCGACATAGTCGCGAATCGCATCGACGACGCGATTGCGGATGGATGGATCGGACGATCCCTCGCCCACGCGAACCACAACCTGCGAGAGGTTTTGCATTTCGGGGCTTTTCAAGACGGCGTTGATCCAGCGAATTCCATCGTCTACGGCCCTTGGGTCCTGGTGGCCGAACCGCATGGCGTAAAGCTCGCGCAAGTGAGGGATCGCCTCTTCGTATTTTCCCGCCTTGATCGCAAGGATCGCCAAACGGTCCCGCAATGTTTCCAGGTTTTCGTTGTATTCTCCCGCCGTTGCGAGAACGTTAGCGAGCTGCTCGGTGTATTGGGTCTCCAGGTCGGGCCATTCCCGCAGACGTCGGGCGGCGGCAATACGCTCTTCCATCGGGCGGCGAGAAAGGAACTGGCGAAACGATTTCCACGCCGCTTGCCGGACCGCCTCATCCGATTCTTGGGCGGGGTTGAGATGGCTGAAAATACTTTCGAGGTCGGCATTTTCGCGCCCAAGGGATCCAACGGCGTCAACGGCCGCAAGACGAATGCGCGGGTCGTTGTGACCGACGAGCGATCGCACACGCGGAAGTTTGGAGGCATCGCCAAGGAGCTTGATCCCCTGTAACGCGGGTTGAAGAATCTCGGGTCTGTCGGACTCAAGGGCGTTCAGGAATTCGCCGGCAAACGAAGCGTCGGCGACCCCCGCCATGGCTGTCAAGAGTGCGGCTCGAAGGTCCACGTTTTTCACGTTCGTTTTGGCGTATCGGTTCTTGAGTGGTTCGATCGCCGGTGCCATGTCAACGTTGTTGGGTCGGTTCGACGCAATGCGCCCCAGCGCTTGGGCCGCAACAATGACGGACGCGGGTGGTTTGGAATCGTCACGAATCTCGCGAAGCAGGACCGGAATCGCCTCTTGGCTTGCAAGCATTCCCAGTGCGTGAAAAATGGCCTGGCGAAGCGACGCGTCCGTTTCACGGTCGAGGCGAGCGAGCACGGCCCGGGTGACACTTTTTTCGCGCACATTTTGGGCAATGGTCAGCACGTCGCGTCGGATTGTCGGTGAATCGTGGTCGAGAAGTCGCAACAGGGCAGCCAGCACATCACCCGTCGGGCGTTTTCCCTCATCAGCGATTCGGGAACGCACCAGCGCAACGGCGCCCTGCTTGACTTCGGTCAACGGATCATCCATCCATTCCGCGAGTTTGGCCTGTTTTTGTTCCTCCGTAAGCGGGCGAAGCACCTCGCGCTGAAAATCGCGGATGCGTGTTGCAAGCGACGCCTGCTGTTTGGCCAGGTCCTGCTCAACAGAGGCGAGCTTCGCCGCCGTTTTGCGGGCACGACTGCGGTAATGTTTGAGTTGCTCCGCCAGCCAGGCCTCGTTGCTGAGTCCCGACTTGGTCGCCCACCACAGATGCCAGCGCTCGACGTTTGCCCCGAATCCATTGGGAGCGATGGGCGACAGGGCCGCAACGACACGCTCCGTAATTTCCGGGACGCTTTGATCGAGCAGGGCGATAAGCTGCTTGACGACTTCGCGGCGATGGGTGTTGGGCGCGAGCGCGTCGATGGCGGCCAAGCGTGCGACCATGGGTGCATCGGGATCGGCTGCGAGTTCGCCCAATTGGTCCGCAACTTGATCGCTTGGAAACTCGGCCAGAGCTGCTCCGGCAGCGGATCGCAGTTCCCCGTTTTTGGAGGAGAGCGTTTTTAGCAGAGGTTCAACGAAGGCGGGACTCAAGCGTGCGCGGTTTTGAGCACCTCTGATGGCCAGTACCTCGCACACCGCGATCAGCACCTTGGGGCGGTCACGGAGATTCAACAGGGTGACAAAAAGGGCGTCCGCCTGCGGAGTTGCGTAGCTGAAAAGCATCTCAACCCACCGCTTGCGATCCTGGGGTCTTGCCGATTCGTCGAGAATCCCGTCGCGGCAGGTCTGTATCTGCTGAAGGTGCTCTGGGGATGCTTCGGGCGTTGCCTGGGCGCGGATTTGCGGAGTCGCAACGAATGCGACGAGCAAAAGGACGAAGCTGAACGAATACCCCGCTTTGGGCACCAATCTTGCTCCCTCTCGGTTGGGGGATGGGACGCACCAGGGAATCGCCGATCGTGCCCAAGCTGCGCATCCACACTAGAAAACACGGGTCGACAGCAGGATCGACATTGGACCGCCGGCGAAGAGAGTCGCCATGAAGGTTACGACGTCGGTGTGTTGTCCACCACGCACGGACACGGAACATACATCGCGCTCTCTCAGCGTACCGCAGCGGTTACTTGTACTACGAGATCATCGGTTTGGCAAACAGAAGGCTTTCGTTGCGATGTGTCTCCCCGGACCCCCTCCCGCCCGGGACGATCTCAATAGACGGTCATTGCAACGTCGCTTCTGCGAGATTCGCCGTGTTCTAGAAGCAATCAAAAACGTAAAAACAATCGTCGAATTCGTCGACAACGAGAACCTCGTCAAAGCCCGGGTCATCGAAAAAAAAACCTGTATGGTCATCTCGGTAAAAGTCGAAAGTACCGCTCAGCGGGTCGCAACTGGCGGTCGTCACGAGCGGAATGGCTCCACACGCCAGGAGCACGAGGCGGCGTTTCCATTTCTTCCCAGGCATATTGACCTCCCATGGGTGCAGCTTTTGTGAGACAAAGTTCCCTGCCGCTGGTTCATTGCACGTAGCGACGGGATGAAAGACACGGCTACGTCGCAGCGGTTAGCAACCTGCTGAAAAAACCCCGGTGGCGCGCTTTTCATCGGTGAAAATGCCGACATAAACCCGGCACCGCACATTTACAACGGGTCGTTGAAGCTCATTCGACGATCGGTTTTGTCCTGAAGCGGAGAAACAGGGGGCCGATAACCGGAGGCTGGGGGCGTCTTATTTGGCCGACGCCCAGTTTCGCCCCCATGCCAGGTCCACCACCAGGGGGACATCGAGTTTGAAAGCGTTTTCCATTTTGTCACGGATCATCGCAGCCTCTTGTTCAAGGTGATCGCGCGGAAGCTCGAAAACGAGTTCGTCATGAACCTGAATGAGGAGTTTGGCGGAATGACGGTCCGATTTGAGGGCTGCATGAATGTCGATCATGGCGCGTTTGATCAAGTCCGCGGCGGATCCCTGTACGACGGTGTTGACGGCAATGCGCTCGCCAAAAGAGACCTGGGCACGGTTGCGTGATTGCAACTCAGGGATGGGTCTTCTTCGTCCCAGAATCGTCTGGGCAAACCCGGTTCGCCGGGCATCTTCGATACATCGATCAATAAACAGACGGATGCCCGGATAACGCGTGAAATACATATCGATAAAGGACTTCGCGTCTCCAACCGTGATCCCGATTGAACGAGACAGGCCGAATGCGGTTTGTCCATAGATGATTCCGAAGTTCACAGCCTTGGCGGCGCTACGCTGCTGGTCGGTCACTTCGTCAAGGGCTACGCCGTTGACCTGGGCTGCAACCGCACGGTGGATATCCTGACCGGAGCGAAACGCTTCGACCAGTGCCGTGTCCTTGCAAAAATGTGCGAGTAACCGCAGTTCGATTTGAGAATAGTCCGCCGCAAGAAGGATATGGTCAGGATGACCGGCGACGAATGCTTCCCTGATGCGTTTGCCGGTCTCGGTGCGTATGGGGATGTTTTGCAGGTTGGGGTCGCTTGAGGAAAGTCGCCCGGTGATGGCTCCGGTTTGGTTGAAGCTGGCGTGAAGGCGACCCGTACGTTTGCACACCATCGCAGGCAGCGTCTCGATGTATGTGTTCTTGAGTTTGGAAAGCTCTCGATATTCAAGAACCAATTGAGGAACGGGGTTGTTGAGTTGCGAGGTCAACGCTTCGAGCGTGCCCGCGTCGGTACTTCGCCCGGTCTTGGTTTTTTTGACCGGGATAAACCCGAGTTCATCAAACAACACCTCGCCCAACTGCTTGGGAGAATCAATGTTAAAGGGTCTCCCGGCGTTCTGGTGGACCTCTTCGGTGAGTTCGGCGAGGCGTTCTCCCATTGTTCGACCCAGTTCCAACAACAATGCGGAATCAAGTGCGATTCCGTTGTGTTCCATTTCCGCAAGCACTTCCACCAGGGGCAATTCGATATCATTGAAAAGCGCCTCAACGTCGGACCCGCGCAGTTGTGGGCAGAGCAGTTCGTACAGACGCCACGTGTAGTCGGCGTCCTCGGCGGCGTACTCGCACACCTGCTTGCTGTCGAGATTGTCCATCGTCGTCTGGTTTTTCCCTTTCCCGATGAGGTCGGTAATCGGAACCATCTCGTGGTTCAGCAAGTTCTTCGATAGCGCGTCGAGGGAGTGTGATCGTTGCGTGGGATCCAGTAGAAAACTGGCCAACATCGTATCAAACGCCAGACCCGCGACCGTCAGTCCGGTCTGGCGAAGGACAACCACGTCGTACTTGAGGTTTTGACCTATTTTCCCAACCTTGGGATTCTTAAAGATCGGTCCCAGGTGTTTTACAACCGCTTCGATGGGGAGGACCTTTCCCATCGCGGCGCGAACCGGTATGTAATAGGCAACTCCCGCTTCCCACGCAATCGAGATGCCGACAAGCAGCGACGATACGGGGTTCAGACCGGTTGTTTCAGTGTCGAAGGCAAAGCAAGATTGGCGTGCGAGCCGCTCTGCAAGTTCGATCAGCGCTTCGGTGGAATCGACGAGTCGATAATCGGCTCGTTTGACTTCGGATTTCCCCACCGGTGTTCCACCCTTGCCGGATGGATTCATAGGCGAGGAATCGCCCGATATGCCGAGTGAATCGAGTGATTCAATCAGTTTGGTCATCCCGAGTTGGTCGAAGATTTCCCGTGCCCGGTTCATGTGGAAGTTTTGCACGGCGCAATCATCCAGCGAGAACTCGATGGGCGTATCGCGCCGCAGCGTTACGAGCTTTCGCGTGGTTGAGATTTGTCGCGCAAACGCCTTTACCCGTTCCTTCATCTTAGGGGTGAGTTCGTCGGCGTGCTTCAAGACCGCGTCCGCGGTCGCGTACTGTTGAATGAGCTTGACGGCGGTCTTGGGACCGATTCCGGGAACGCCGGGGATGTTGTCAGTAGAATCGCCGACGAGCGTCTGGATTTCAACGGCCTGTTGTGGTGTGTACCCTTTTTTTTCAAGAAGCGTTTCGGGGTCGATGGTTTCTTCCCGCGTCGGGTCGAACAGTTTGACACGGTCATCGAGAAGCTGGTGCAAGTCCTTGTCGCGGCTGACGAGGAAAATCTCGACGTCGACCCCTCGCAGCAACTCGGGGATGGTGGCCATGATATCGTCAGCTTCGAATCCACCCAGACGGAGCAAGGGGATTCCCATCGCCTGAACGATTTGAACGATGCGATCCGCCTGGATCGAGAGGTCCTCGGGAGGCGGATCACGATGTGCCTTATAGTCGGGGTCGATGTCGCGGCGAAAGACGGTCTCGTCACTCACATCCATGGCCATCGCGAGGTAGTCGGGTTTGCGGGTTCGGATCAGCCCAAAAAGCATGGAAAAAAAACCGTGCGTCGCCCCCGTGGGTTCTCCGGAGGAGCTCCTGAGTCGCTGCGGCAGACCGTAGAACGCCCGATAAACCTGGTAGTGACCATCGAGAAGATAAAGCGTTTTGGGCATGGTGCTTGCTCACCTCAACACAAGGCGACGTAAACGGCGTCCTTTCGCCGTGGGTGCGTGGGCAACGGTAGGTACGGCGGCAGGTTGTGTCAACGACCGCTTATCGGTCCTCGTGTGGCGTTACGGTTCAACCTTCGGGTTTCGTCCGATCAGGCCCGGCTTTATAGAAGAGAGCGGACATTGCGAACCCGAAAAAGACGGCGTGGCAGAGCAATCAGTGCGTCTGTGTATTGCCTGCTGAAAGTGCCTTGCAAGCAAATCCGATAGACAAATCGTGACCGCGCCGCGCGATGGCAATCGGGGGACCCGATAACGTTCGGCGAGAAATCCGAGGTATCAAGATGAGTAAGCCCAAACAGCACGATATTCTACTCGAATCCGGAACGAACGAGCTGGAGATCCTCGTCTTTACGCTGGCCGATCAGCGTTATGGCGTGAATGTCGCGAAGGTGCGTGAAGTGATTGATCCGGTCTCGCTGACAAAGCTGCCCGAATCGCCGGAAGCGATGGACGGCGTTTTTCAACTGAGGAATCTGGTCACGCCGCTCGTGAATCTGGGACGTTGCTTGCACCTCGGCGGCAGCGACGACGGTGAGTGCAAGATCATCATCATGGAGTTCAATGACGTTCGTGTTGGTTTCAGCGTGGGGACTGTTGAACAGATTTACCGGGTTAGTTGGAAAAGCGTTTCGTCAATGCCGGGGGTTGGCGGCGTAGATGATGCTCCCGTCACGTCCGTTGCCCACATCAACGACAACATGGTGCTGATGCTCGACTTCGAGCGGATCGTTTTCGAGATCGGCGGTGTGGACTTGTTCGAGCAAAGCGCGTCGCGTATCGAAAAAAACTTCCAACGCGGGGATCAGCGGATCTTGCTGGCGGAGGATTCCCCGGTCATGCGCAAGCTCATTCTGGGCAACGTCGTTAAGTCCGGGTATTCCAACGTCGTGGCCTGTATCGACGGGCAGGAGGCGTGGGAAAAACTCAAGATGAGCGCTTCGGGTGAAGAAAAGCCGTTTTCTCTGGTCATTACCGATATCGAAATGCCTCGCATGGACGGACTGTACCTGACAAAAAGCATCAAACAGCACGCGGCGCTCAAGCAGATCCCGATCATTGTTTTCAGCTCCCTGGTGAGCGTCGACAACGAAAAAAAGTGCAAATCGGTCGGCGCAGACGCACAAATCACCAAGCCGCAGCTCGCCGAACTGGTGGAGCTGATTGACCGACTCATCGCAGAGGCCGGAAGCGCGAAAAAGGCGGAACCGCAACCGCTCGCGGTCTAACACGACCGGCGAACGAGGTTTGTTGGATTGCCCCTTCTGTGTGCTATCGCCCGCTGTGCGCTATCGCCCGGTCAAACTCGGTGGTCCGACAAGGTGGGGAAGCGGTGGCAGCACCGGATCGGGACGGCTGCGAAACTTCTCGTAGTTTCTCGTGTGCATGTTGGACAGGTCGATCGGTCTTCCCGCGATGAACATGTTGATGACCTGACTCGTGGTTTGCAGGGGCGTGTCGGTCGTAACGATCAAGTCGGCAAGTTTTCCAACCTCGATCGACCCGACGCGGTCGGCTATTCCAAGGATTTCCGCAGCCCCCAGGGTCACCGCACGTTCGGCGACCTCCCTGGGCAACCCGTGGGCAACCGCCATTCCGACCTGTCGCCCAAGATCGTAGGCACTGGAAGCTTCTTGCGACGCAAAACAAAATTTGACGCCTGCTTTGTGCAACGTGGCAGCACACTTGTAAATGGAATCCCAAGGTTCGAATTGCCCCCGTGAATAACTTAGCGGGGTACCGAGGATCACGGGGATATGCTTTTCCGCGAGCGTCTTGGCCAACTTCCACGATTGGGTGGCCCCTTCCAAAACCATCTTGAGCTCGTACTTTTCGGCGAACTCGATCGTATCAAGGATTTGTTTGTAGTTGTTCGCACGAAAAACGACCGGTTTTTCTCCGCGAACATAAGGGACCATCGCGTCAAGGCGGATGTCGCTTTCGAAAACAAACGCGGGGTCGTCGTTGGAGATCGCCTTTGCCTTTGCGTAGCGCTTCGCTTTGGACATGAAGTCATCAAGTTCCTTGACGGCTTTTTTATGATCTTCCTTTGCTTTTTTCTTGGTCTTTTCGTCGCCGCGAAGATGGATCGGCAGAGATGGGACAACCATGTGAAGTCCGTAGGCGTCCACGAGTGACATTTCAGGAGCGGTCCATCCGTTGAGGTGAATAACGGAGCTTTGCCCGGCGATCCGTGTCCCGGATGGTTCGGTCAGTGTCGTTGTCGTTCCGGCGGCGCGTGTGATGGCAATGTGCTCGCTGTGTGGATTGACGGCACTGAGGGTTCGAAGATGGGGCGCGAAGGCGGCAATGTCGCGAAAATCGCGCGTCGCCCGCAGTGAACCGATTTCGTTGAGACCAAGCGTTGATCCCGCATCGATCATCCCGGGGTAAACATGGAGCCCGCTTGCATCGACGACCGTTGCTCCGGGGGGAATCGCGATGTCCGCCCCGACGGCGTGAATCTTTTCGTCCACGATGACGACCGTTCCGTTATCTATGACCGGACCGCTGATCGGATGAACGGTCCCGCCGACGACGGCATACATCCCGCGCTGCGAATGGGGAGTCACGCGTTTGCGCGCGTCGCCGAGTGTCACCGTGCTGCATGGCTCGGTGGCTTTGCGGTCGTTGTCTTCGAAGAACACCTCGCCGTCGATGATCGTCATCACGCATCTGCTAAACGTGTTGAGCGGGTGTCCATTGAAAATGGCCAGGTCGCCGTCCTTGCCGACTTCCAGACTTCCAATGCGGTGGTCGATCCCCAGTTGCATCGCCGGGTTGATCGTTACGAGCCGAAGCGCCGCGTTTGGCGACATGTTCCCCCACTTGATAGACTGGGCGGCTTCTTGCGCAAGGTAACGGATCAGGTTCGGCGAGTCGGAATTGATCGACACGTTGACACCCTTGGCGGTCATGAGCGCCGCGTTGTAGGGGATTGCACCGTAGGCTTCAACTTTATACGCCCACATGCTTGCGAAGGTCGACGCGCCACAACCATGCCGGGCGATTTCCGGAGCGATGCGGTATCCTTCCAGAACGTGCTGGAGTGTTTGAATGCGAAATCCGTAATCCTCAGCCACCTGCATCAGCCGAAGAATCTCGTCGCTGCGATAGCAGTGTGAATGGACCTTGAGGTCGCCGCTTAGAATGTTTGCAAGCGCTTCGAGGCGGAGGTCGCGCCGAGGAGGGATCGCATTTTTCCCCTTGGCAACTTCCTTGTTGTACGCGTCCCATTTCACGCGATATCCTCTGGCTGCTTCGAAGGCCGTACGAATGGTTGCTTCGACCCCCATGCGCGTTGTGGGAAATCGGTTACGGGTGGGTGTGGGTCTGTTGGCGTGCGTTACGTTCTCCCCCAGAGCAAACTTGATCGTCTTGGACGCATCGGGAATGAGAACCTCGGACACCGGGTGTCGGTATTTGAGTTTCCAAACCGCATTTTGACCGCCGATTGGGTTGGCCGATCCGTGCATCGTGTGCTGCGTCGTAACCCCGCCCGCCAGTGCTCGATAGATCCCGGGATTCGTCGTGTTGATTACGTCAGTGATACGCACTTCGGCACTGATCGCCAAAGGCCACTCATTGCCCGCGTCGATTCCCAGGTGAGAGTGCGCGTCCACGATCCCGGGGATGACAACAAGACCCGTCCCATCAATACGGGAAACACCCTTCGGGGCGGTCACACCAGTCCCGATCTTCACGATCTTTCCGTCGCGGATGAGAATGGACGCGTCGTGAAGTGTCGGCGATGTGACGGGAATGATCGTCGCATTTTCAATGAATACATCACCGCCGGTTTTCGTTTTCGGGATGCGATCCGCTTCGATTTCCGAGGCGAAAGTCGGCCCGTCATCCGCGGATTCGTCGGCGGTGTCGCTGTCCGATGCTTTTTGCTCAGTCTTTGTGTCCGGTTTTCCACCGGCGCGGTCTTCGGACTCGTCTGATTTTTTTTTCTTCGGGTTGAGGTCTTTCTTGTCGTCTTGAACCTTGAATTGCTTCCCTTCGACGAACGTCGCTGTGACCTTGGCTTTTTCGTCGGAAAGCGGTTTGTCCATCAACGTGATGTTTGCCAGCATTCCCGGATCAAGTCGACCCGTGTCCTTTTCAATGCCCAGGAGTTTCGTCGGCGAAGTCGTCAAGGCCGCAACCGCCGCCGGTTTGGGAAGACCCCGATCGATCAACGTACGCAGCACCTTCAGCAACTCCGCGGGATTTTTCAGGTCACTTGTGCGAAATGAAAAGGGGATTCCGGATTGGTGCAAACGAATCGCGTTGGTGACCTGCTCCTCCCAGAGTCGCCGGCGTTCTTTGCGAACCTTTAATGGTTCATAAATCTTTTTTTTGTTCGATTTTGCTTCGTCGTCTTTTTTCTTTTTCCCGTAATCGGGTTCGTCGTCGAACTTTAAGCTTACAACCAGGGGAATGTTCTTTTTCTTGATGAGGTCGGCGATTTTCCATGCCTCCCGTGCGCCGGTAACAACAAGTTTGAAGTCGAACTCCTGCGAAAGCCCGATCGCCCGACGGATTTCGCGCTCACTGTTGGCTTCAAAAAAAACGGGTTGATCACCTGTTAGAACCCCTTGCAAGTCGTCGAGGACGATATCGGTGGGCAGTCGATCGGGCAAAATTTCGCCGGAGGCAATTCGTTGCTCCAGCAGCGCATGCCGCCCGGCATCGAGCATGACCTGACGAAACTGCGCGAAAATCCCCAAAAGAGACTTGGGATAAAGACCCTCGTCGCCCCGTTGAAACGATGCGTGCATCGCCACGTTTTTTCGCAGGGCGGCTCGGCGGATCGGGGCATCAGATAGGAGAAAAACAGAGCTTGTTCCGCTGATAATCCTGTTGCGGGGTGCGACGAGGGCTGTTGTAAACCCCGCCGCCCGGTGGTTCGCGAGCTTATCCGGGGTCGGAGTATACCGATCGAAGGCGTGCCAGTTGGGCATAATCCCAACGCGGTTGGCGTCGCGGGTCATGGCAAAAGGCCCCTCCTTCGGGTCGAGCTTCTTGTCTTCGAGCCGTTCTCGCTCCGCTTCGCTGCGTTTGTCCGTTTTTTCGTCGACAAGCCCAACGTACGTCGAAGCGTCGATGAACCCCGGATAGGCGAACATTCCTTTGGCGTCGATGGTTTCCGCGTACGAGGGAACCGTGATGTTCTGTCCGGATGCGACAATCCGCCCGCGATCGAAAAGAATCGTCGCGTTTTCGACCTTGCTTCCATCCGGAGACACAATGATGACCCCCGTAATAGCGGTTGGCGTTTGAAAATCGGCGCGGGTCGATGATTGTGTCAAGAGGGTTGCGGAGAAAAGGACTGCCACGATCGCAATCGTGCGGAAATTGTAAAAACGGTTCATACTCTTCCTCTCTGCTGCCATATTTCCTAGCGGATGCTCTCCAAAATCGCGGGAGGCGACCGGGCCCGGAACGCCGCAGTCTAGGTTCACACAGAAATCCTGTCGAGGATCGCCTTTGCGCAAACTACTCCATCGTCGCGGATCGTGGTACAAAGTTGTAAGGTCGGCGATTCACATCGCCGGCGAAGGAAGGCAGACAGTGAATCCAACGAAAAGCCCTCAACTTGCTCACCCACAGACCGCGAATTCAGGGGAGCGGTGCGCACCGACTTTCCTGGGTCGAAGGACGCAAACACGCTACGCGATTCTGATATTCGCGGTTGCTCTGATCGTGCGAGTGTTCTACCTGTCCGCTGTCTGCGATATTCCTTTCTTCGAGCACCTTCGTGTTGACGCCCGGTTTTTTGATCGTTGGGGATGGCGTATCGCCGGCGGCGATTGGTTGGGATCGTCGACCTTTTTCCTCGCACCGGCTTACGCCTATTTTCTCGCGGTGGTTTATTCAATCTTCGGTCATAGCTTGATGGCGGTGCATCTCGTGCAGATAGTTCTCGGGTCGGCGTCTTGCGTGTTGCTATTCATTGCGGGGCGAAGATATTTCCATTCTCGCATTGCCGTCATTGCCGGACTGATGCTTGCGCTCTACCCGCCGGCGATTTTCTTCGATGGAATCATCCACAAGGCTTGTTTGGCGATGTTCTTAACGTGCGCACTGCTCGCGTGCCTGTCGAAGAAACGTGAGGCGACTTCAATACGCAGAGCGTTGATGGTTGGGTTTCTCCTCGGCTCGCTCGCCCTCACCCGTGAAAACATGCTTGTACTCATCGTTGTGATTCCCCTTTGGTATTTGCTGGGTACGCAGAACACGTCCAGACGGTCTCGATGGTTTCAGGCGGGAAGCGTCATCGTTGCAGCCTCGGCGCTACTCGTTCCGGTGGCAGCACGAAACGCTTATTGGGGCGGTTCGTTTGCCTTAGCGACGACCAATTTGGGATCGAATTTCTTTATTGGTAACAATCCGGACGCAAACGGGTTGTATCAGTCGTTCGATACTGCTCGGCAGGAGCCAGAATATGAGCAGGCGGACGCGATTCGTCGGGCGGAGCAGATTGTTGGGCGAAGGCTTTCCTCGGGCGAAGCCTCGGATTACTGGCTCAAGCGCGGAATCTCGTGGGTCACCGGGAACCCCGTCGCATGGTTGAAACTCACCGCACGGCGCGCGCTTTTGTGCTGGCACCGTTTTGAGATTCCAGACACGCAAGACATCTACGCCTACGGAGAGTGGTGCCCGCTGTTTGGTTGGTCGCTTTTTTTCTGGCATTTCGGGGTACTTGCTCCGACGGCACTGGCAGGGATCGTATTCAACTGGCATCGGCGTCGTGCATGTTGGGTTCTTTTGGCATTCCTTGTCGCCGTTACGTTGAGCATATCCTTGTTCTTCGTCTTCGCCCGGTTTCGGTATCCCCTGGTTGCGGTTCTTGTGCTGTTCGCGGCGTCCGCGATCGATGTTGTCGTATTCAGTATTCGAGCGGTTCGCAAAGGTACATTGATTGCGTGTGCGGCGGTTTTCTTGATGAGCGCTATTGCGTTCAATGTTCCTGTGCTGCCCGAAAACGCCTATCGCAGCAACGCGTTCGTGAATCTCGCGTCCATCACGCAGGAAACAGGCAATCTCGACAAAGCCCATCGGTTTCTGTCTCGCGCTATCGCGTTGTACGAGAGAAACGCGTTGGCGCACTATCAGTTGGGGCGTTTGTACGAGCAGGTTGGACGCGTTGATGATGCGATCAGCAGCTTTCAGGTCGCTCTTGCCATCGACGACTCGGCGGATGCGTTTCACTTGTCGCTGGCGGACGCCTTGAGACGGCGAGGTCGTACGCGAGAGTCCGTTGTGCATTACGAGGACACGCTGCGTCTCAACCCACGTGATTTTGCAACCCGCAAAAAATTGATTGAGGTTCTCAAAAGCCTGAACGATGATGCGGCGGCGACCAAGCAGGAAAACCTGCTTGATATGCTGCTTGCGGGAAAAACCGTGGCGAATGCAACCGAGACCGAAACCCCGACGACACTCGCTCAGCGCGTTCAACAGGCGCGTACTGCCTTTGATGTTGGAAACCTTGAGCGGGCGGTCGTACTTTTCCGGCAAATCCTTCGAGAGCGACCAAACGATCCGGTACTCCACTACGAACTCGCCACTGTGATGGTTGCTGCGGCGCGGCCAAGCGATGCTCTTGTTCACTTCCGCAGGGCTATCGAACTTAAACCGGATTATGCTGCCGCCCATTCGGATTTCGGACGAGAGCTTGCGAACGAAGGGAAATTCGCCCAAGCCATTACCCAATATCGCGCCGCCATCGAGGGGGATCCGACTTTGCTGGTTGCCCACTACAACCTCGCAACCGCTCTTGCCGCGACCGGCCGGTTAGAGGAGGCAATCGATTCGATGACGCGTTTCCAAAGACTCGCACAGCGTGCCAACCGTCCCGATTTGGTTTCCAGGGCCAAGGATCGCCTGCGCCAACTCAAAAAAGAACAAAGCCCGTAAGGATAGCCTTGTTCAAAACGCCGGTGGGCACCGCGGCATACGCCCGCCGTCAAAGAGTTCTCCACTGTGGCCACATCCGGTCCCCCCTGGCGAATAAAGCACCAAAACGCCCTGTGAACAGATTCGAAAAATGGCGAGAGTTCGGCTCTAAGTTAATGCAACACAATAGCTTATGCTGATTCTCCGCGGTCCTGGCTTTCTCCGGTCGAGTTGACCGGTCAACGCTTCCGGCGTAAAACAATGGCGGCGGTTTGCGACCAATCAATGAAACGCCGAAGCGCCGCGGGTTGCTATGCGGCGCGGCACGAGCATGGCTGTTTTTTGGCCGTGGCGGACTTCCGGGGTCAGGGCGTCGCTCTGGTCCCGGAAGTTATTTTTTCAACTCCATGTATAACACCACTTGTATGAGCAGGGATGATTCTTTCGCAAAAAGGGGCTGTGCGATTCGGTGTGGTGAAGTCCTGGCCAATGTGCCGCTCTGCCGCGAGCACTATCGTCTCACTCTTGGGGTGGCTGGTTTCCCAATTCCCCGCGCGGGACAGTTTGTTCATCTTGCACCGGAAAGGCGCCCTTCCCAATCACGGGTTCCGTGCGGTCCGGCTGCAGGTGTCGAAGGGGGTGGTGGTCCGATGCTGCGCCGTGCTTTCAGCGTTGCCGGATACCGGGCGACAACAACGCAGCCGGAGGTGGAAGTGATTTATCGCGTGGTCGGAGTAGGGACCAAGTGGATGCGGTCGCTGCGGGCTGGTGATAGGGTGAGCGTTCTTGGACCACAGGGGAACCACTTTCCAATTGAAAAGAAGGCAGCAAGTACATGGCTTGTCGCGGGCGGTGTCGGATTGCCGCCCATGTTGTACCTGGCAGAGTCGCTGCGCAAAGCGGGCAAGCGTGTTACGGCGTTTTGCGGAGCGCAGACGGCTGATTTGCTTGCGTTGACGATAGATGAGCGTGTTGCGCCATCGGATGCCGCCGAGCAGGCTACCTTGTGTGCGAAGGAGTTCGCCGCTTGCGACGCGAACGCCGTCATCAGCACTGACGACGGAACACTCGGATTCTCCGGGCACGTCGGTGACGCAATGACCGCTTACTATAACGCGCATCCGGTATCCTGTGACGACGTTGTTGTGTACACCTGCGGTCCGGAACGGATGATGGCGTTTGTTGCCGGTTTTTGCGACGCGCAGAGCATTCGCTGCTACGTATGTATGGAACGGGCGATGGCCTGTGGAACCGGCATGTGTCAATCGTGTGTTGTTCCGCTGCGAGATCGAAACGACCCCGAAGGATGGGGTTATCAACTCTGCTGCATCGACGGTCCGGTCTTTCCTGCAACCGACGTGCTGTGGACCCATCCACACTGATCGCTTGCGTTTCGCTGGATTCGTTACTTCATGCATCCCTTTTTTGTGCCGATAATCTCCCTACGCCGGGGGTCAAAATGCGGATGAGGTCTGCGCATGACGATTGCAACCGTACAGCCGGGTGTCCACGAGTTGACGGAGAAATCGGATGCGCGCCATGGAACAGAACGTTTTCCCAAAACGGTTCGAACGCTTCTTTGGACGCTTGTCCTACTTTCCGCGCTGGAAGGCGGATTGCGCATGCGGTCATGGATTCGACACGGGGCAAGTGGACCCGTTTCGGATTTGTACGTTGATGATGCGCGCCTGGGACGGCGACTTCGCCCCGAGGCGCTGATCGAGGGAACTACGCGAAAAGTTCGCATCGATTCCTTTGGGTTTCGTGGGCCGGAAATTTCGCTCATCAAACCGCCCGGGACGCTGCGCATCGCAACCATCGGTGATTCGACTACGTTTGGGATGGAGGCGAGCAGCGACGATGCCACGTGGGTTCGGCGAATGGAAGCGTTCCTGAATGCAAACGACGATCCATCGTTGTCTGATCGCGGGCGGCGGTTCGAGGCGATCAACGCGGCCATTCCCGGGTTTACGCTCGAAACGGCCGGGTTGCACTTTTTTAACGATGTGGAACGCTTTTCTCCGGACGTTGTTGTTGTTACTGCCCTGGCAACGGACATTGCGGCTCACAGTCGGCGGCAATTTGGTGGGCAGGCCAGGAAGTTAGGCACGACAACGGGGATGAGTCGGTGGCTTGGCGAACATTCACTTCTGGTCAACCTTTTGAGGCAGAATACGGCGGCGTTTCGTGCCAGACAGTTTGCGGCAGTTCGACACGATCGTCTCGACGATGAAGGTGTCGCGCGCTACCGCCAAGCACTCGAGCAGCTCGTGGATCGGTGCGTGGCGAGGGGGATCCAGCCGATTCTTAGTACCTGGGCACGTGCGTTTCGAGGCGCTTCGCACGGCGATCAATATACCCTTGCCACGACCGCTCTGGCGAACAACCCGGCCTTATCGCTGAAAGGTCTTAATGACGCATTCGATCGTTATAACGAGGCGATTCGCGAGGTCGCGCAGGAGAAGGGCGTGGTTCTGGTCGACCTCGACCGTCTCGTGCCGGCCGGTGAAAAGTATTTCGCGGACGCGATTCATTTGAATGATGCCGGGCATGCGCTGGTGGGGCGGTTGATGGCAGAGGCGATTATCAAATCACGCCCGAGCGTCGGTGCCGGAGGGGACTGATTCCGCAATGCTTTTCAACAGTGCACACTTTCTGTTTTTCTTTCCGATCGTACTTGCGGTTGCGTGGCAGTTGCGTCGCAGTCGAACACTTCGTCTTTTGTTTTTGCTGGCGGCGAGTTACTACTTTTACATGTCGTGGAACGCGGTCTATGCCGGGCTGATACTCGGTTCGACGGTGCTTGATTATTTCGTTGCGCAGCGCATTGGTGCTTCAACTCACCCTGGGGTTCGCCGTCGGTGGTTGTTTGTCAGCCTCGCGGGGAACCTCGGCGTTCTGTTTGGCTTCAAGTATTATAACTTTTTCCTCGAAAGCTTTCGCGAAGTGTTCGGGGCGTTGGGGATGGGTTGTGATCTTCCGCAACATCACCTGTTGCTCCCCGTGGGGATCAGCTTCTACACGTTTCAAACGCTCAGCTATACGATCGATGTTTATCGCGGCGAGCTTGCCCCGACGCGAAGTTTTTTCAAGTTCGCGCTGTTCGTCTCCTTTTTTCCACAACTCGTTGCAGGACCCATTGTGCGGGCTTCTCATTTTATGCCGCAGCTCGAAGGGGAGGCGCGTTATGACGACGCGCCCGTCGAGCGCGGACTGGTTCAAATGCTTGGCGGGCTGTGCAAAAAAATCTGCGTCGCGGATGTCCTCGGTGTGACCATCGTCGATCCGGTATTCGCCCATCCCTCGGCGTTTGGATCGACTGCGTTGGTCGTGGGAATGTATGCCTACGCCTTTCAGATTTATTACGATTTTTGCGGCTATAGCGACGTGGCGATCGGGGCGGCACGAATGCTGGGATTCGATCTGCCGATCAATTTCGATCGTCCCTACCTTGCGACCAGCGTTCGCAACTTCTGGCGGCGATGGCACATTTCGCTTTCGACTTGGCTTCGCGATTATCTGTACGTTCCGCTTGGAGGTGGACACGGGTCGCCCTTCAAGACGGCGCGAAATCTGGCGATTGTGATGATCCTTGGGGGGTTGTGGCACGGAGCGGCGTGGGCGTTTGTGTTGTGGGGGACGCTGCACGGAATGCTGCTCGGTTTGGGGCGACTTTTTCATCACGTTACAGGAATCGACGCCGACCGTTCAGATCAGCCGCTCGTTTCGCGCGTCGCGCGTCGGGTTGTGACGTTTCACGTAGTGGCCCTTTGCTTCGTCGTTTTTCGTGCGCCGAATATGGAGACGCTGTGGCACTATTTCGGGCGATTGCTAGCGCTTGCTCCGGGCGCACCGTACGGGTCACCACTTGGTTATCTGATGCTGATCATCGCAGCCGCGATCGAATGGTGTCCGCGTGAGTGGGGCGGGCGGGTTGCATCTTGTTACTTGCGGCTTCCATCGCCGGCACAGGCCTGCGTGATTTCCGGCTGCTTGTTGGTCTTTGCCGTCCTTGGTGGTAGCAACACGCCGTTTATCTACTTTCAGTTCTAAGAACGTGTGTGAGAAGCATTGCTATCCCGGTCTGAGCTTATGAATCATCACGTTGATCATGGCAATGCGTATCATGGCTTCACTGCTTTCGATCAGCGTCT
>Ga0114931_10000083_pt1 | contig 95857 bp, 89 predicted proteins | sample 2SBtaG_FD_89579 | JGI IMG/M metagenome (GOLD analysis project Ga0114931, IMG submission 89579) | Deep subsurface microbial communities from Kolumbo volcano to uncover new lineages of life (NeLLi) - 2SBTROV14_V59a metaG | ecosystem: Environmental > Aquatic > Marine > Volcanic | place: Kolumbo...
ACGGACACCAACGAGGGGCTTGCCGCCTACGATCGCGACATCGACGAGTTCGTTCGATGGGCTGCCGAACCGCTGGTGCTGGCAGGGCTGTCCGCTGGCACATATGGGCGCCGCCCGGGCGGCCTCTCGCGTGGGCGGGCCGGCATACGCGAGGGTACGTCTCGACGTCACCGGCAAGGATCCACAATCGCTGCACATTTCCACCGGAAGTCGCTCTTGACGGTCTGATCTTCTGTCACCACTATCGGCGCTTCCAGTGTCCAGCCTGCCGCTGTGCAACGGAGGATACTCATGAAACAGATCCGCCTTTCCGTTTTCGCCGTCGTCGCCGGGACGGCTCTTCTCTCCACCTCCTGCGCCTCTCCGGCAGGCAACTTCCCCTTTGAAGCCAGCTGTGGTTGTGCTGCTGGCTGGACATGCACCGCCGACGGCCAGTGCGTTCCGGCCGGCGGCGCGAAGGCGGGCCAGCAGGGCGCCGGCGGCGCGAAGGCGGGGACGGGCGGCGGCTCCGGAACCCCGATCCCCAGCACAGGGAACGGCGGAGCGGCCAGCAGCGGAGGCAGCCCGGGCACCAGTACGGGTGGCGGCACTGGAAGTGGGAGCGGTGGCGGCACTGGAAGTGGGAGCGGTGGCGGCACTGGAAGTGGGAGCGGTGGCGGCACTGGAAGTGGGAGCGGCTCGGGCAGCGGTGGCAGCTCGGGCATCGGCGGCAACACCGGCAGCGGTGGCAGTTCTCCGACCGGGAGCGCCTACTGCGCGTCCTGCAGCGCCGATGCGGACTGCGGCGGCGGCAACAACTACTGTCTCGCGTTCAGCTTCGGCGACTACTGCGGAACGGACTGCAGCAGCGGTCAATCCTGCCCCAGCGGGTCGCACTGCGCGCAGATCGGCGACGGCTCCGGAAACGTGATCGGGATGAACTGCGTCCCGTCCGGGACGAGCTGCTCGGGTGGCAGCAGTGGAGGCGGTGCCGCGGGAAGCGGAAGCGGGAGCGGTGGCAGCTCGGGGTCGGGCTCCTGTACGACCGACACCTGGTCCAGCTTCGGTAGTTCGTTCTTCCAGAGCTACTGCGCCAACTGCCACGGCAGCATGGGCTCGCACTCCGGTGTGCAGTCGCAGCTGGGCTCCATCGCTTCCTCCATCCAGTCGGGGTCGATGCCGCCCGGCGGGCTCTCGAGCAGCATCGAAAGCCGTATCATCAAGTACCTGAACTGCGGCGCGCCGTAGCGCGAGCGCCTCGGCGGTTGTCGTGCGGCAACTGCTCGTTGTCTTGGGCGCGCGCTCATCGCACGGCGCACAAAAAAGAAAGGGCGACCCACGAGGGGTCGCCCTTGTCTCCGCTCTTTCGAGCGTGCCGCCTAGAAGTCGCCCGGTCCGTGCGAGTGGCCGCCCGGAGCTGCCTTCTCTTCCTTGGGCTTCTCGGCAACGAGCGCCTCGGTGGTGAGCATCAGGCCCGCCACGCTAGCGGCGTTCTGCAGCGCAGAGCGCACGACCTTCGCCGGATCGATGACGCCCATGCTGACAAGGTCGCCGTACTCGCCATTGGCCGCGTTGTAGCCGAAGTTGCCCTTGCCCTCGCGCACCTTCTGCACGACGATCGAGCCTTCTTCGCCTGCGTTGCCGACGATCTGGCGCATCGGCTCCTCGATGGCGCGGCGGATGATCTGCACACCGAAACGCTGCTTGTCCTCCAGATCGAGGTTGTCGAGCGCCTTCTGCGCACGCAGCAGAGCCACGCCGCCGCCGGGGACAATGCCCTCTTCCACGGCCGCGCGGGTCGCGTGAAGTGCATCCTCGACGCGCGCCTTCTTCTCCTTCATCTCGGTCTCGGTAGCAGCACCGACCTTGATGACGGCGACGCCGCCCACCAGCTTCGCCAGACGCTCCTGGAGCTTCTCGCGGTCGTAGTCGCTGGTGGTGTTCTCGATCTGCTGGCGGATCTCCTGCTGACGGGCCTTGATCTTGTCCTTCTTGCCCGCGCCGTCGACGATCGTGGTGTTGTCCTTGTCGATCTTGACCGTCTTGGCCTGACCGAGGTCGCTGATCGTGACGTTCTCCAGCTTGAGGCCGAGCTCCTCCGCGATGACCTGACCGCCGGTCAGGGTCGCGATGTCCTTCAGCATCTCCTTGCGGCGGTCACCGAAGCCCGGCGCCTTGACAGCGACGGCGCTCAGCGTGCCGCGCAGCTTGTTGACGACCAGGGTCGCCAGCGCCTCGCCCTCGATGTCCTCCGCGATGATGAGCAGCGGCTTCTGCTGACGCGCAATCGCCTCGAGGACCGGGAGCAGGTCCTTCATGTTGCTGATCTTCTTCTCGCTAAGGAGGATGTAGCAGTCCTCCAGCGAGGCCTCCATGCGCTCCGGATCGGTGACGAAGTACGGCGAGAGGTAGCCGCGGTCGAACTGCATGCCCTCGACCACCTCGAGCGTCGTCTCGGCGCTCTTGGCCTCCTCGACCGTGATGACGCTCTTCTTGCCGACCTTCTCCATCGCCTCGCTGAGCAGCTTGCCGATGGTCACGTCGCCGTTGGCGCTCACGGTGCCGACCTGCGCGATCTCGCTCGCGTCCTTGGTCGACTTGGCCAGCTTCTTCAGCGAAGCCGTGCAGGTCTCGACAGCCTTGTCGATGCCGCGCTTGATCTCCATCGGGTTGTGGCCCGCCGCGACGAGCTTGGAGCCCTCGCGGAAGACCGCCTGCGCGAGCACGGTGGCAGTGGTGGTGCCGTCGCCGGCCACGTCACTGGTCTTCGACGCGACCTCACGCACCATCTGGGCGCCCATGTTCTCGAACTTGTTCTCGAGCTCGATCTCCTTGGCAACCGTGACGCCATCCTTGGTGACGGTCGGCGCGCCGAAGCTCTTCTCGAGCACGACGTTGCGGCCCTTGGGACCGAGGGTGACCTTGACCGCATCGGCCAGCGCGTTCACGCCGGCGAGGATCAGGTTCCGCGCAGCTTCCTGGTAGACAATTTCCTTGGCACTCATGATTCTAGCCTCCGCTCACTTCTCGATGACGCCGAGGATGTCGTCCTCGCGCAGGATGAGGTGCTCTTCGCCCTCGATCTTGACCTCGGTGCCGGCGTACTTGCCGAACAGCACGCGGTCGCCCTTCTTCACGTCCAGAGCGCGCACGGAGCCGTCCTCCTGGACCTTGCCGTTTCCGATGGCGATGACCTCACCCTCGATCGGCTTCTCCTTGGCCGAATCGGGGATGATGATCCCGCCCTTGGTCTTGGCCTCTTCCTTGACGCGCTTGACGATCACGCGGTCCTGCAACGGTCGGATCTTCATGACTGGTCCTCCTGGTGGCTCCCCACCTGCCGGCGCGGGGGGCACTGAGCGGGCCCTTCGGCCCGTGGCGGTGGTGGAGTTAGCAGCTAACCCCTTGGAATAACTAAAATTTCCCCTGCTAGCACTCATCGAGTGAGAGTGCTAGCAGGGGGTGAAGCCGGAAAATAGCCACCGACATGTAGGTGTCAAGGGGCCCGGGTCGATTTACGCCAAGCAGTCCAACATTCCGGAATCAAAGACTATTATTCAGCCGAACGGGGCTGCGGCTGGCAGCCGGAGCTAGGGGTGGCTAGAAAACAGGGCAGAACGGCACGGCTTTTTGGCGGCAGGCCCGTGCTGCCCGTACAACAAGCATAGGTGCAGAAGGCACGCTCCGAGTCCAGCTCCCGAAGATCGTCCCTAGCCGGTTCGCCCGGCAAGGTGGGGTGGAGAGCCGGCGGCGCGCTTCGCATCGACCTTGCCACGGGCGGACGCACCAGCGCTGCCTTGGCAGAAAGGAGCAGCGCATGAGTGCCGGTACGAATCTCCCGCCTCCGGACATCGATCTGTCCGGAAATGTCACGCGATTCTTCCGCGAGCTAGTCGACGACGCCCTGAAGGCACAGGGCTCGCAAGCGACCGGCGCCGCGGAGAGCTACGTCGTCGCCTTGCTGGCCGACTACGCAAAACCCAGTCAGCTGAGCGGCGAGACACTTCGCCGCCCGCTGACGCTGCTGCTCGACGAGGCGATGCGGCGCTCCGGGCAGGAGCGCTTCGAGCGCCTGCGCTCGCTGGGTGACGGCGTGCTGTACGTCAGCGGCTTCTTTGGCGATCACCTCGAGACCCGCGGCGTCGAGCTCGACTACGTAAGCGCCCTGGGTGCGCGCGCGTACGGCAGTGCGGCCTCCATGTTGCGGCACGCATCGAGCGCGGCCACGGATGAGCAGAGCAGAGCTCCGGATGTCTTTGCAGAGCTGGCAGAGAACTTCCGGATGTTCGTCGAGCTCGTCAGCCGTATCGCAGAGCGCCTGTATGCGCAGTCGGCCAGCACGCACGGCAGCATGCTCAAGCTGTACGAGCGCTGGCTGAAGACGGGTTCGGACGCCTTGGCCGATGCGCTTGCAGCACGCGGCGTCGTGCCGGTGCGAAGCAGCGGGATGCTGCATTGACAAAGCGCTCCGGGCACCCGCGCGAGGCCGGCGACCGCCACAGAGTGCTCAGAGGTCTGCAGCGGCGGCTCAAGCAGTTCTACGCTCTCGAGGACGCGCCCGACATCGTCGAATTCGTGCGGACAGGTGCGGAAGACAGCCGCGAAAGCCTTCTCCTGCGCGAAGAGGACAGCGAGCTGGAAATCGCCGTCGTGCTTCCGCCGCACACGGGGCAGGACGACGAAGCCAGTGTCGCGGGCGACCTGTGGTTGCAGCTCGCCGAGGGCGTGAGCCACTTCGTCTATCTGGCCGAACGCGCGCGGACGAATCTGCCCGCCACGCGCCTCGAGCTGGAGCTGCAGGCGGAGGTCGACAAGTTCGTGCTGCTCGCTACCGAGGGGGGCACCCTTCCAGCGGCGCGGCCCCGGCATTCCCACGTCCAGGACCTGCGACGCTGGCTCTACGTGCGCGTTCGCTTCCTGCACCCCGAAGGCACCGAGGCCGGCGATCGGTATCGGCTGGCGAATGATCTGGCGGCTCGCTTCGTGACGCGCACCTTCCTGCGGCTCGGGCCGAACGCTGCGCATCGGACGCTGCGGCGCTTCTACCGTTCGGGGCAGACCGGGAAGATCCATCTAGCCCGCACGGCGTGACGCGATGCACAAGCGCGCCGCGCCGGGAATCACCTTCCTAGCGGTCGGGCCCTCGGCTATCCTGAAAGTCCGTTCCTTTTGACGGCTCCCAGGAGGTTCCAGATGACAACGAAGCATTGGAAGGCACTGGTCGCGCTCGCCGCCGGCGCAGTACTCACCGGTTCGGCGATCGCCGGCTGTGGTGGGAGCGGGAATGCGAACATCGGAAGTAGCGGCGGCGCCGCGGGCGCCGCGGGCGCCGACGGCGGAGGGGCCGGGGGAGGCGGCGGCAGCGGCAACACTGGCAACAGCGGCGGAACCGGCGGCAACACCGGCGGCACCGCGGGCACGTCGGATGCCGGGCCCTGCTCGGGCACCGAGCAGCAGTGCAGTGGCAGCTGCGTCGACACGCAGGCCGACAACAACAACTGCGGAAGCTGCAGCCACGTCTGCGGCGGCGGCTCTTCGTGCCAGGCCGGCAAGTGCACGTGCGCGCAAGGGGACCTGTGCAGCGGCGCCTGCGTCGATACGCAGACGGACAACGGCAATTGCGGCAGCTGCAACAAGGCCTGCACCGGCGGGCAGACCTGCTCGGCCGGCAAGTGCGCCTGCGCTTCCAACGAGACGGACTGCAGCGGCACCTGCGTGAACACCGACACGGACTTCAACAACTGCGGCGGCTGCGCCAAGCCGTGCTCCGCCGGCCAGGTCTGTTCGGGAGGCGTCTGCGGCAACAGCTGCTCGGGCAACACGACAAACTGCGGTGGTTCCTGCGTGAACACCAACACGGACAAGAGCCACTGTGGCGACTGCACCACCGCCTGCTCGGCCACGAACGAGACCTGCGTCTCCAGCAAGTGCACTTGCCCGAACAACGGCAAGGTGTGTGGCGGCGCCTGCGTCGACACGCAGAAGGACAACAGTCATTGCGGCAACTGCGCAACGGTCTGCTCGGGCGGCGCGAAGTGCACGAGCGGCAAGTGCGTCAAGGCCGCCCAGTGCGGCGACGGCACCGTCGACACCGGCGAGGAGTGCGACGACGGCAATACCTCGCGCCTCGACGGCTGCGACAAGAGCTGCAAGTACGAGGTGTTCACGCGGATGGATAAGGTGACGATCCAGCGCGGCACGGCACCGTCGTACTGCGCCCACACGAAGAACGCGATGGGCAACGCGCTGACCACGACCGGCGCGAGCAACATGAACAAGTCGCTGCAAAGCGACATCGACGCCGGCACGACGAACATCATCGTCCAGGCGCTCGGTCTAGATGATCTCACCGGCGTGAGCGACTCGTCCCTCCAGCTCGGTGCCACGAATGGCAGACCGGATCTGGCCAAGGGTAAGTTCAATGGGAGCCAGATCGACTGGTGGTACCAACTCGATTCGACCACGCTCGACTCGAACGACATCCCCACGAGCCTGATCACCCCGGCGACCATCGCCAGCCGCGCGCTCACGGCAGGCCCGTCGAACATCCAGCTGCTATTGAGCCTCGGCGGTTCCAACGCAGTGCTCGAGATGCTGCACTCACGCATCCACGCCGCCATGGGGTCGGCCACGAGCCAGCCCCAACCGCCGCCGGACGCCAATCAACTCCAGGCCGGCCTGAAGGTATTCGAGACGATCGACGCCACGAAAGGCGGTCAGGGGCTGTGCGGCGACGTAACGGTCGAGTCGTTGGCGCAGATCCCAGCGCCCCAGAGCCTGTCCAAGGGCGGGTCCACGGCCTGCGGAAAGTGCAACGGCAGCCACAGCTACACCTATTGCGGGCAGGGCAAGCCGGTTGGTGCCAGCTGCAACTCGCTGCTCGACGTGTTCGTCGGCGGTTGCAAGGTCGTCGCATGTCTCGTAGGCGCGGTGAGCCCCACCCAACCCGACGTGGCGGGCAACGGGTCCGGAAGCCTGACGCTGGGCTCGAACAACAAGGTCCAGCAGACCACCAAGGGCAACACCAACGCGTACTCGTCGTGGATGCAGTTCCACGCCCAGCGCGTGCACGTGACCGGCAAGTTCTGACCGGTCGCGCCGGCGTCGGGCCGCGTCACCGGGAGGTGGCGCGGCCCTTCGCTTTTTGTCCCGGGTGCAGTCGCCGGGACGCTAGTCCCGCGTTTCCATCGAAGCGATGGCTGCTTCGCACGCGCGGCTGCGCCGCGCAACGCGGGACTAGCACCGTTTGTTGGGGCCGCAGCAGCGCCCCCTCGGCTTCGCCGAGCCTCCCCCTCGACCGCTCCGCGGTCGTCTAGCCGCTCGATTCAAGAGAATCGAGCGGCTAGAGCCCCATCAGCTTGGCCAGGTAGTACGTCATCGTCTCGCTGGTCCCGCCGCCGATGCGGAGCAGGCGCGCGTCACGCCAGGCGCGGGCGATCATGTACTCCTCCACGTAACCCAGTCGCCGTGGAACTGCAGGCACTGATCCATGACCTCGGCCACCAGATCGCCAGCGACGATCTTCGCCATGCTGATGAGCTTCACCGTGTCGAACGAAACGTTGGTCTTCTCCACGTAGCGCTCGTGGTTGTAGTGGTCGACGGCGCGGTCGTTGAGAGCATCGGCCATCTCGATCTTCGTGTACATGTCGACGAAGCGGTGCTGCCACAACTCGCGCTTGATGATGGGCTTGCCGAAGGCCACGCGTTCCTCGCCGTACTTGCGCGAGTATTCCACCGCCAGCCGCGCGCCGGCGATGCCGCTCACCGCGCCGATCAGCCTCTCCGACTGGAAATTCTGCATGAGGTACATGAACCCCATGTCCTCTTCGCCCAGGAGATAGCGCTTGGGAATGCGCACGTCCTCGAGGAAGAGCTCCGCCGTGTCGGAAGCGTGGTTGCCGATCTTGTCCAGCTTGCGCCCGACGCGGAAGCCCTTGGTGTCGGTCGGCACGAGGAGGAAGCTGCAGCCATGCGCGCCGGAGTCGGGGTTCGTCTTGACCAGCATCGTGATGAAGCTGGCGCGCGAGCCGTTCGTGATGAACGTCTTCTGCCCGTTGATGACGTAGTCGTCGCCATCCTTGCGCGCCACGGTGCGGATGCCAGACACATCGCTGCCGGCCCCCGGCTCCGAGACGCCGATGGACGCGATGCGGTCGCCGGCCAGCGCAGGCTTGAGGAACTCGTCGATCTGCTCCGGCGTGCCGAGATCGGCGATGACCGGCGTGGCCATGTCGCTCTGCACCAGCAGCGCCATGGTGACTCCAGCGCTGCGCCCGCGCGGGAGCTCCTGCGCCTTCGCCACGCTGAACCAGTAGTCCCCGCCGGAGCCACCCTTGTCCTCGGGGTAGTGCGCGCCCAGGATCCCGAGGTCACCCGCCTTCTTGAACAGCTCGTTCGGGAAGTCCTTCGCCTTCTCCCATGCGTCGGCGTACGGCTCGATCTCCTTCTCGGCGAACTGCCGGACGGTCTTTCTGAACTGGTCGTGCTCCTCGGTATACGGATTCCACATGCTGGGACCTCGCTTGGCCGTCTGATGGCGGCCGCTCGGATTCAGGAATCGGGTCGCGCACCCGGCGCGATGAAGCCGAAAACTGTTTCGGCCGGAAATGATTCGTACACGAAACTTCTCCCGGCGCAACGTGCGACTCGCCCAACCCAGCGAGAAGCGCTATCCTCGAAGCGCTGTGGGTATCTATTGGAAGTCATTGATTTTTATTGGCGGTCTCGGACTGGCGGGCAGCGCCCTCGGCTGCGTCGGGGGTCCCAAGGAGGCCGCCGACCCACGGCAGATCCTCGGCGAGGACATGAGCCAGGGCGGAGTGGAGAGCAGCGCGGCCGCCTCGCCGAAACCGGATCCCCGGACCCCGCCGGGTGCCCAGCACAAGCCGCCACCCGAGGTCGCCGCGACCCGGAAAGAGTGCGAACAGGCGACGCGTCATGTCGAGGAGCTGGGGATCGACCTGGCGATCAACACCGAGACCGACCCTGCCAAGAAGAAGCAGATGGCCGACAGCAAGGCCGACACGCTCTCGAGCCCGGAGATGCAACAGCACATCAAACGCGGCACCGCGCATTGCCTCCGGCGCGGCACGACCCGCCGCGAAGCGAGCTGCATCGCGCACATCCAGACGGAACAGGATATCGATCACTGCGTGCGCTGACGCGCGCAGGACTCAGGCGAGCTCGTCGATCGCGTCGAAGAAGCGCCGGATCTCCTCGTCGGTCGTGTAGTAGTGCGGGCTGACGCGGAGGCCGCACCGCGGGCGGAAGTCGTGCAGCATGCCGCGCTCGAGCAGAGCCCGGCTCAACTCCTGGGCGCCGTCGCGATCGAAGCACAGCGTGCCGCCGCGCTCGGCGTCCGCCCGCGGCGTGTTCACGACAAAGCCGCGCGCCTCCGCTTCCCGGCGCAAGAGCGCGGTCTGCCTCAACGACTTCTCCCGGATCGCTTCCACGCCGGCTTCCGCGAGCAGCTCCCAGCCTGCGCGGGCCGCGTACAGCGCGGGAATCGTCGGTGTGCCGTTCATGAACCGCCAACGCCCCTCGGTGGGCTCGAGCGGGCCCGACTCGAAACCGAAGGGACGTGCGTGCGCGAACCAGCCGGTCTGCGCAGGCCGCAACCGGCCGTACAGATCCGGATCGACGTATAGATACGCGGTCCCCGGGCCGCCGCACGCCCACTTGATCGATCCGCCGACGCAGAAGTCCACGCCCCAGTCTGCAATGGACAGCGGCACCGTCCCCGCCGACTGGTAGGTGTCGAGCAGCACCAGCGCGCCGACTGCGTGTGCGCGCTCCACGATGCCGCGCACGTCCTGCATGCCGCTCGACCGGAACAGCACGTGGCTCACCGGTACGATCAGCGTGCGCTCGTCGATCGCCTCGAGCAGCCTCGCTGTGGGCGCGCGGACTCCATCATCGGCCTCGACCACGACGACTTCGGCGCCGCGACGGCGTTGCTCCTGCCACACGTAGTTCACGCTGGAGAAATTGAGGTCGGTGTAGACGACGCGGTTTCTGGGCCCTGCAAAGTCGAAACACGAGGCAACCAGGCTCTCGAGCGTCGACACGTTGGGCCCCAACACGACAGTGCCGGGTGGAGCGCCAAGCACCCGTGCGATCAGATCCGCCAGCTCGTCGATGAACGGCAGCCAGTGCGCTGTCCACGCCCCGACGGACTCCTCTTCCCATTCGTCCAGGTAGCGCGACAGGTAGTCCCGCGCCCGCTGCGGGACCGCACCCAGCGAGTGGCTGACCAGATGGGTGTTGTGGTCGAGCGTCGGAAATTCGCTTCTCAGAGCGAGCAGACGCGCCTCGTCGCTGTCGGACACGTCGAACACGCTATCCGAGTGGGACCACTCGCGTCACTCAGATCCGGCAGCGGGCGAGGATCTCTCGGCGGAGATCCCGGTCGTCGTTGGTGAGCCCCTCGGTCAACACGTCGGCGGGGCAACGTCCGGCCCCCACGAGACGCGCGAGGCGCTCGAGGTGCACGGCTTCCGTATGGCCGCGTGGGCTCAGCTCCGCGCGTCGCGCCAGGCCGTCGATCGCGATTTCGAGCACCTTCTCGGCCAGCTCGCGCGCGGGACGCCCCGCAAACCGCGCGTCCAGCCCATCGCGCACCAGACCGGGCCGCTCGGCCATCACGGCGTCGTAGTCGAGCGTCCGCGACAGCTCCTCGGCCTCCGACAGCGCGCGCGGGTCGTAGAGCAAGCCGGTGAACAGCGCCGGAACGGAACAAGCGAGGTTCGTCGGGAGCGAGTCGCAGCAGCGGACCTCGATGGTGCTCTTCAGCCGCGCCTCCGGAAAGAGCGTTTGCAGGTACAGCTGCCAGTCGGCCAGCGTGGCGCGGTGGCCCTTGAAACCGTTCTGCCAGAAGCTGCGGAAGCTCTGTCCGGTGTTCGCGATGTACTGGTCGCCGCGCTTGAACAGGAACATGCCCGCGTCGAGTGCCCATTGGACGTAGTCGCGGTAGCCCACTCGCTCCTTCTTCCACAGCGAGGGGATGAGCCCGGACCGATCCGGATCCATGCGTAGCCACACGTCGCCGCGCACGCTCTTCAGTCCGGCAAGCCGGCCTTCCACGAACGGGGAGTTCGCAGTCATGGCGTGGATGATGGGCGACAGCTTGAGCGAGACGGTGAGCTTCCTGAGCGCGTCCTCTTCGCTCTCGTAGTCGTAGTTCGCCTGCACGGTCGCCGTGCGCCGCATCATGTCGATCGCGCCCGAACCCCGCGTCGGCAGGTACTCACGCATGATCGCGTAGCGCTTCTTCGGAACCCAGGACAGCGCCGCCTGCACAGCCAGCGGGTGGAACCCCACACCCAGCCACGCGAGGTTCATTTCGCTGGAGATCTCCCGAAGCTCGTCGAGGTGCCCGTGCATCTCGGCGCAGATCTTGTGGACGTTGCCGAGCGGCGCGCCGCTCAGCTCCAGCTGGGCTCCGGGCTCCAGCGTGATCGAAGCCCGCTGGCGGCTCAGCGCGATGACGGGGCCCTCGGGCGTCTCGCGACCGGGCTCCCAGCCGTGCCGCTCGATGAGCGATTCGAAGATACGGGTCACCCCGCGGGCACCGTCGTAGGCGATGGGCTCGCCGGTGGTCGCATCCACGCCGAATTTTTCGGCTTCTCCCCCGACGCGCCAGGCCTCGCGCGGCTTCTCATAGCTGTGGAACAACTCGAGAAGGCGGTCTTCACTAGAGATGGGAACGTCGCCGGACGACCCGGGCGCAGCAGCAGTGCTCGTCATCGAGGAGGATTTCTGGCGGAAATGCGCGTGATCGCGCGGAGTTCGATCGGCCAGCGCTCGTCAAGCGGAGCGGGGAGCCGGAATGGAAGGATGGAGAGAGCCGAGCGCCTGCGCAAGTGTCGCCGTGTGCGCTTCGGTGGTTCCGGCTCCTCCACCGATGACGCGCGCACCTCGCGCGTCGAGCTCCAGCGCGCGCTGGGCCCAATGGGCAGCATCGGACTCGCTATCCGGGAACCCCCGCACACTGGCCGGGCCACCGGCTAGCAACACGCCCGGAACGCTCTCGCCCGATACCGCAGCCAGGCGGCGGAGCTGGTCGAGGCCGCTGTCGACGGAGGGGACCTCGAGCAGGACCGCCCCGGCCCCCGCCTGCTCGAGCGACTCCACGAGCGAACCCAGATCGCCTCCCGTCACCAGCTCGCCCCCGGGGAGACACTCCACCACCGCCCAGGTGGGGAGGTCGGTCGCCGCGGCCGCGACGACTGCGGCCATCAGGTCGAGCCGGGAACCCTGCCCCCGCGCGACGATGAGCTCGACGCCGGCCGCAGCGATGCGCTGCGCATGCTCGGCGAGCTCCTCACACTGGCGGTCGACAGCGATCGAGCTGACCATGTCGGAACCCAATACACCCGCCACACCGACAGGTTTCGGGTTGGCCAAGGCTGCTTCCAACGCCAGCTCGACAGCCAGCCCGGTGAGCGCGGCAGAGCGGTGCTCCATGCCAACCTCGGCCAGCGCACGTGGCGTGGTATCGGCGGTCAGCGCGCTCAGCACGTCCACCCTGCTCTGCACTTCCGCGCGGTAGTGCGCCAGCACGTCGGCCGGGCGCTGCCTGAGCAGAAGCCCCACCGAGCCGGGCGTATCCAGCGCGACCCCGCGCGCGCGGAATGCCGCGCAGGTGTCAGCGTCGACCACCAGGGGACGACCTTGGCGGAGGCGATGGCGGATGGCGTCGAAACTCACGGCGTCGTTGCGGGGCAGCCCCCTCCCGGCCAGGCCGGAAGTTGGAGGGGCCCTAGCGTATCCGCATTCTTCGCCGCCTGGCCACCGCCAACACCCGGGGAAGGCCCCGCGGTCGACGGAAATCCGCTTTGCCTACTGCGGAATCACCTTGGTGTCGCAGCCGAACTTGACCTGGACCTCGCCCTTCTTGGAGGCCTTGATCTGCGAGCAGCTCACCGGGCAGGCGATGACCGTGGTGGGGTGCTTGTCGTCGTCGTAGTACCAGCCGCCCTTGGACCCGCAATCCGCTTGCGAGCCCACTTTGTAGAGCGTGTGCTGGGCCCCGCTGTCGTCGGTGAAGACGACATTGACCTTGCCCGGGTTGAAGGTCTGCCCTTGCGGCACCGGCGGAATCGCCCAGTTGCAGGTGAGGGCCGTACCGATCACGCCCTTCGCGAGCGCGTCGAACACCGGCTTGAAGTTCTGCAGGCACAGGTCGCCCGAGACGCCCCCCGTCTGGGTGACGAGATCCTTGTAGACGGCGCCGACCGTCGCCGCGCTCGGGCACTGCGAGTAGCAGAAGATGCCGTCGAACTTCCACAGGTTCGACTTGATCACATTCGGGTCGAGTGCGTTGAGCTTCTGCGTGAACTCGGCGACAGGCATCGCCGAATTGTCGTCCGTAACGCTGACGAAGATCTTCGCCGAGTTCGGCCTGAGCTGCGCTTTCCACTGGGGATAGGTCGAGAGGATGAGCGACAGCGAGTCGGTGCTGCCCACGGTCTGGAAGATGTGGGCGAAGCGCGGCAGTTTCGTGTCGCCGGGGCACTGGCCTGAACCGAGCGGCGCGTCGATACAGATGCCCTGGACGGGGAGGCCGGGGAAGATCTGCTTGTACTGCTCGGCGATCAGCACGATGTGGATGTCGACACCCGCGTTCGCGATCTGGTTCGAGAACGCGTTCATGTTCTGGCGCACCTGCGCGGTCTCTTCCGTCATGCTGCACGAGGTGTCGATGGTCCAGACCACGTCGGCCGGCAGCACGGTGTTCTGCGCCTTCTGCGTGACACCGGCGCACGCTCCGCCGCTGCCCCCCGAGCCCGTACCCGCGCCGCTACCGCCGGTACCTGGGTTTATGGCGCCGGTGCCGCCGGTGCCCGGATTGATAGCGCCGGTGCCGCCGCTGCCGCTGCCGCCTGCGCCCGTGCCGCCGTTGGCTCCAACGTGACTGCCCGTGGAGGCGGCCGAGCAGGAGAGCGCGAGCGCGCAGGCCGAGAGCGCCGTAATGAAGAGAGCTGAAGCACGCATGGACACCTCGTCACCCGAACCGGGAGGAGCGTCCAGCCTATGCGGCGTTCAACCTCGGCGCAACGCGCGGCAGATTTCGCAGCGCGTCGAAGCGAAATTCGCCTGACGTACTAGTACCGCGTTTTCATCGAAGCGATGGGGGCTTCGCACGCGCGGCTACGCCGCACAACGCGGGACTAGCACCGTTTATTAGGGGCGCAGCAGCGCCCCCTCGGCTTCGCCGAGCCTCCCCCTCGACCGCTCCGCGGTCGTCTAGCCCCTCGATTCAAGAGAATCGAGGTACTAGCCCCAGTAGCGCACCGCCAGTCCCCCGCTCAACAGGACGCCGATCGCCACGACCAACCAGCGGACCTTCTTCGGGTCGACGCGACGTGCGAGCGCGGCTCCGCCGAAACCGCCGCTCAGCGACCCCACCAACATGGCGCCCGCCGCCGGCAGGTGCGCCGCACCCCGTGACAGGAAGTAGACGGCTGCCACACCATTCAGACCGCCGGTGATGACGGTCTTCATCGCGTTCATCTGGTGGATGCTCATGCGATGCAGCAGAGCGAGGAGTGCCAACGTGATGACCCCGATGCCCGCTCCGAAGTAGCCGCCGTACACCGCCATCAGCGAGAGGCCCAACGCCACTGCCACCACGCGAGCGCGTGTCGATCGGCCTCCCGCAGCGGCGGCCTTGCGCCAGAGCACGTCCTTGAGCACGAGCGTGAGGGTCGCTCCGAGCACCAACCACGGCACCACCAGCTCGAACACCCGCGGTGGCGCTGCCAGGAGCAGCGTCGCACCGGCGAGGCCCCCGAGCGCAGCGGGGGCCGTGAGCAGGAGCGCCAGGCGTGCATTGCCGGCGAGCTCGCGACGGTACGCCCACGCCGAGGCCAACACGCCCGGCGCCAGGGCAACGGTGTTGGTGGCGCTGGCGGTGACCGGCGAGAGTCCGGCTGCCACGGCCGCAGGCCACGAGATCAGCGAGCCTCCGCCCGCGACCGAGTTGATGGCGCCGGCGAGGACCGCCGCGAGGGCGAGCAGCACGAGGCGCGTGGGGTCCATCCGGCTCCAGGTCATAGCGCGGATGGCGCCTGGCGATCGGCTGGCGTTTCCAGCTGGACGCGCGACGGATCTGGACAGATGAGCAGATAGTAGAAATCAGCGGCAGGCGGAGCGCGACGTAGCGATTGCGCGCTAGGCGACCGCGCGCAGCGAGGCGGGCGGCTCCGAGGGGAGCGCGCGCACTCGAAGCGTGAGGCCTTCGTCGGCGTCGAGCTCGTCGGCGAGCCCGGCCACGATCCGGCAGAGCTCGCGGCGATGGGCGGCGGCGCCGTCGAGAACGACCACGACCTGCCCGCCTCCGGACACCGAGAGCTCGTAGAGAAGTGCGCGGAGCAGGGTGCGGCGCGAGGCCATCATGGCCGCACCGCCCTCTCCGTTGCACACGACCAGGGCCCGCTGTGCAGACGTTCCGCGCACGATGCCGCGGATGCGCCCCAGCGCCCGCCCGGCGAACCCGTCATACGCTTCGTCGGCGCTCTGGGCGAGCACCCACACGCTGCTTTCTGGCCCGTTCTGCCCGTCGATCCAGCCCGGCCAGCGGCTTCCCCGCTCCATCACCACCATCGCTTCGGTCGTCATCACCGCGGATCGTCCCACGACCGGAGCCGCGCGGGCCACAAAAGCGTAGGCTCGGGCCAGTGCAGCCGGACATGATGGGATACGCGGGAGCGTCGGCAGAGCCACGCATGACCCCGCAGGATGCCGAACAGCTCAGACTCCTGTCGATCTTCCAGTTCGTCTACGCGGGGCTGATGGGGCTGGTGGCGCTGATACCGATCATCCACGTCTCGCTCGGAGTGGCGATCGTCTCGGGCGCGCTGCCGATGGGTCCTTCCGGAGGCAGCACGGGCGGGCCGCCGCCGGCGGTGATGGGGTGGTTCTTCATCGTGCTCGGCGGGGCGATCATCCTGTTCGGATTCTTGACCGCAGCCATGAACGCACTGGCAGGGCTGTTCCTACGCCGCCGTACCCATCGCACGTTCTGCATGATCGTCGCGGCCATGGACTGCTTGAACATGCCGCTCGGCACAGCGCTGGGTGTCTTCACGCTGATCGTACTGGTGCGGCCCGGCGTTCGCGCGGAGTTCGGCAGCCCGGCGGGCAGCCTGCCCTACGCAGCCTGAGCCCGCCCTACGCTGCGCGCCGGCGGCGCTTCGGCAGGAACCTGCGATCGAAGAGCCGCACGCGGCGGATGAGCAGGTCGAGCAGGAACGCCAGGATCGCCGCGAGGATGAAGCGGTTGTGCAGCTGCTTGTGGTAGACAATCTTGTCCTTGCCCGGGTCGAAGACGGCCTTCGGCTTGGGATCCAGCGTGCCGCCGCCTGCCAGCGCCGCACGCTCCAGGCGGTCCACATCCGGCTCGAAGCTCGCGTACTCGCGCGGATACGGGTTCGAGATGTGGCCGTAGCTGACGGCAATCTGTTTCAGATTGTCGTTCTTGTTGCGCTTGTAGTGCTTGGCCTGGAGCAGGAAGGAGCCGTACTTGTCCAGCCTGAACTGTGCCTGGTAGCGGCCGGGCGCGATCTGCTTCATGTCGACCTCTCGACGATCGCCGTGCGGCTCCGGCCCGTTGATGACCAGCTTCGACTCCATGGCGTTGTCGAATCGCTCGTCCAGGGTGAAGGCGTCGACGGTGGCGCGCACGACACCGTTTTCGACCTCGGTCTTCATGTCCAGCTCGCGGCGCTGCTTCTTGCGCATGTTGTCGCGCACCAGCTGCCCCCAGAATTTGCTGTAGCCCGGCCAGCGCAGCCAATCGACCGCCCACAGGTTTTTCACGTCACTCGTCCAGGCCAGCGTGGTGCCGAGCCCCACCTTCGAGCGCGCCAGAATCGGTTCACCGCGGTCGCTGGCCAGGATGAGCTGCGCGGGCGGGCCCTTCATCTGGGTCGCGACATAGCCGTGCAGAAGCGGCGCGGAATTGATGGCAATGCCCTTGAGGAAATCCGCCGGCGCGACCTGCTGCACCGGGAACCACTCTTCCACCGCCGCCTGCCTCGCGATGAGCTCCGTCTCCCGCGTGAAGATCTTCGGCAGGCTGTTGGGATCCGGAACCGCATGGTAGCGGCCGCCACCGGTCTCCGCGATCATGCGTAGCAGGTCCCCGTCGGCGCCGTCGCCAAGGCCGACGGTGGTCACCGTGATCGACTCCGCGATCATCGCCTGCACCAGATCCTTGATGCCCTGCGACGGGGCACGGCCGTCGGTGAGCAGGATGACGTGCTTCTTCCGCGCCTGCACCACGCTGATGTCCTGGTAGGCCATGTCGAGCGCGGGGAAGATCTCGGTGCCGCCGCCCGCCTGGATCCGCGCTATCTCGTTCTGGATCCGGCTCCTGTAGCGCGCCGGCGCCATCTTCACGTAGCGGTTCGGCGTGGAATCGAACGCGATCACCTCGATCAGATCGTCGCCCTGCAGTGTGCCGACGGTGGCCTTGCAGGCAGCTTTCGCCATCTCTATCGGCAGGCCGTTCATCGATCCGGAGCGGTCGATGACCAGCACCATGGCCACGCTCGGCATGTCCTTGCGGCGCTGCGCGTCCATGCGCACCGGCAGGATGCGTTCGATCGTGGTGTGCGCCCAACCGCCCAGCCCGTAGCCGTTCTCGCCGCCCGCGAACAGGAAGCCGCCACCCAGGTCGCGGACGTACTTCTCGATCAGATCCTGCGAAGCCAGGCTCACCTGCTCCTTCGGCACATCGCTGAGGATCACGAAGTCGTATCGCTCGAGCTCTTTCAGGCTGGCGGGAAAGGCCGTCGGGGCGCGCACGTCGACATCGAACTGCTGGGCGCTCAGCGCGCTCGTCAGATAGCTTGCGCGGGACGGCTGCCCCTCGACGTACAGGATGGCGGGGCGACCGGGCACGTCGAGCGTCGCGCTGTAATTGTTGTTCTGCTTGAACTTGTCGCTCGTGAGCTGGTCAAGCTTGAGCGAGTAGGTGACGGGACCGCCCACGCGCACCACGCTCTTGAACTTGACCTCGTTGTTGCCGGGCTTCAGTTCCAGCTCCCGCACGCTGTCGAGGCCGTTGAGCGTCACGCCCTGGTAGAGGCGAGCGTGCGCCTTCTCGTGGCGGCTGGCGTAGATGTCGGCGGTAACGTCGAACGGCTGCCCGATGTCGACCTTGTCCGGCAGGTGAAGCGTCTTGAGCGCGACCTCGCCGGGCGGCGGGCGCCGATAGGGCACCGCGAAGAGCTTCACACCGAAGCCGCGCGCGCGGTTTGCCTCGGCCAGCACGTCTCCATCCGTCTCGACACCGTCGCTCATGAGCACGGCGTGCTTGAGGTAGCCGGGCGGGAACACGCCGTAGGCGAGCTGCAGCGCCGCCTGGAGATCGCTGCCGGCGCCCGGGTCGACCGGATCCTTCGGGTCGTCCGCCTTGTCGTGGCGCAGCTTTGCGACCGGCGGCACTACGAGCTTTCCGTCCTTCTTCTCGAGCTCCACCAGACGCGGACGGCGCGCGAACGTCACCAGCCGGACCAGGTCGTCCTTCTTCTGTGCCTGGATGGCCTTTTCGACCACCTTGCGCGCATCCTCGATCGAAGCGTTCTGGACCGAGTCGCTTACATCCATCAGGAAAACGGTGCAGACCTTCTGCGTCTCGGCGGTGCGCGCCAGCCGCGCCAGGCCGAACGCCAGAAGCCCGATGAACGCGATCCGGAGCAGCACCGACAGCACTCGTTGCTGCCAGGGCAGGTCGGCGAGCGAGCGCCCGAGCACGAACAGGAGCAGCGGCGCCACCAGCAGGATGCCGAGGGTCCGCGGGTTCAAGAACTCGTAGGTTACGCCGTGGCGGATCCACTTGATCGTCGCGGTAGGCGCGTCGAGGATGAAATGCTTGTAGGCGGCGAAGAGCCCGACGCCGACCAGCAGAATGAACAGCCCCCACAGGAGCCGGCGCGTTCGCTGGCTCATACGGTCACCCGCCTGTGATAGGTGACCCACTCCACCAGAGACAGCAGGATCGCGCCGAAGAGGAGGTACAGCCACAGCTCGCGCCGGACGCCGGCGTGGAAGCCAAGGGCCGCCGTGGCCTTCTGGCCGCCGAGCTCCAGCTTGTCCACGGGCTTGATCCGGCTCTCCGATACGTCGGAGAGGTTGGCAGCGAACATGCTGGTGACCGGCGGCTCGCCGGGAACGATGAGCTTGTAGAAGCCTGCCTGGTCACCAAGGTAGACCGCGCGCCCTTCCTTGACCGGCACGCGGTGCTTGTGTCCCGCGGGGTCGACCAGAGTCGCCACCTCGGCGGTGCTGGGGGCGGGGATCCGCCACACCTCGCCGGTGCGGTACGACGAGAGATACCCGGTGTCCTCCTCGACAAAGCTGTTGATGGTGTTGAGGACGAAGAGCGGCCACCCGACCCGCAGCACGAAGTCGCTCTGTCGGGGATCGAAGCCGAGCTCGACGAACCTGCGGCCGTTGCGGCGACCGGCAACCAGCACCGGACCCTTCACGCTGGCTCCGATCACGTGGTCCTCGCGTGCGGGCTCGAGCTTGTGGCCCTCGGCCACCTGGATGTCGCCCATGTCGATCCAGCGCAGGACGGGGCTCTTCTTGTCCCACACGTCGAAACCGAACATGTCGATCGAGTGACCGGGCTTCACCGGCGCGCTCGCGCCGTCCGGCGGGTCGAGGTAGAGCGCCGAGCCGGTGTTCGTCGAAAGCGGCGGAGCGACGCCGTCGAAGATCGTAACGTCGAAGTTCTCCTTGGGCGGATACTTCGACGGCGCGATCTCGGTCACGTCGAGGTACTCGTCGAGCAGCAGCGCCGCGTCGAGATAGGTGTTCCCGTGCGTGACGGCGAGCACCCGCGCGCGGCGCCGTTCGGGCATGAGCGCGTAGGCATGGTCATCCGCAGGCAGGTCGTCGTGTTGGCCGTCCGCAAGCTTGATCGTCGCTTCAAGCGTCCGGCTGGCACCCGCGAGGTCCTTGTAGAACCGCGGCAAGCGTTCGTTCGGCCCCATGTGAAGCCGCGTCACGTCCACGACCTGGCCGTCGCCCAGCAGCGTGAGCTCGACATCCACCGGCTTGTCGTTGGTATTGGTGACCTCGAGCATCACCTCGTAGCGCGACTTGTCGAGCGGGTAGCGCCGTACGGAAAAGCGGGTGATCGCCACGTTCTTCCCGCTCTTGCCGATCGGCACGTATCTCAGGTCGGCATTTCCGAGGTCGAGCCCCCGCGCGATCTCCTTCGGGTCGCCAACCTCGCCGTCGCTTATCACGATGATCTCCGGGCGCCACAGGTCCCGCAGGCTGTCGAGCGCAAAGCGCAGGCCTCGCGCCAGATCCGCGCGCGTGTCGGAAGCGTGGATCTGCTCGACGGCCGCCTGCAGGTTCGAGACGTCGCCGCTCATCGTGGAAAGCGGTCTGAGCGATGCGTCCATCTGCGCGATCAGCATCCGGTCGGAGCCGCCCAGCCCGCGCACCATCTTCGCCAGCTTCTGCTTGGCAACGGCGATGCGTGAAGGCTTCACGTCGGTCGCCTTCATGCTGGCGCTCGCATCCACCAGCACCACGATGTTCCGGCCTTTGGTGATCGAGCGCGACAGGCGAGGGTCGCCGAGCGCTAGCACCAGAAGCGCGAGCAGCAGAAGCTGCAACAGCAGCGACAGCAGCCGCTTGAGCTGCGAGAACAGGGTGGTCGCTTCCTTGTCGCGCAGGATACGCTGCCAGATGCGCGAGAACGGCACCGCAACCGGACGCCGCCTGAGCTTGAGGATGTAGAAGACGACGACCAGGCCGCCGGCGATACCGCCGATCGTGAGCAGCGTTGAAAGCGGGAACCCGGCGAAGATCACCTGAGGAACCCTCCGCGGCGGAACACCCGGAGTACCAGCTCGTCGAACGACACTTCCACGTCAGCGGGGAAGTACGGCACCTGGTGGGTCGTGCAAAAGCGTTCGATCTCGCCCTGGTACTCGCTCCAGGCGCGCTCCATCTTCTCGAGCATCTTCTGCGTGACGGTGATTTCGCGTTCCTCGCCGGTCTCGCAATCGTAGATGCGCACATCCCCCTTGAGCTTCGGGTGCGCCTCCTTCGGATCGATGATGTGCAGGACGTACGGCTCGAACTTGTTGTAGCGGAGCACGTTGATGCCCGCCTCGAAGCCCGCCGGGTCGTACAGGTCGCTGATGAGCACTGCCAGGCCCCGGCGCTTGTGCTGGGCGACGAAGGTCTTGAGGCTGTCCTCCAGGTTCGTGGTGCCGTCGGGCGAAAGCCCGCGCAAAAACTGGAAGATCTTGAAGATGCGGCCCTTGCCGCGGGTGGTGGGCATGCGCGCCACGACCTCGTCGCTCACGCCGACGATCGTCACCCGATCCAGGTTCGCAAGTCCCACGTAGGCCAGCGCCGCCGCGAGCCGCCGCGCCTGGTCGAATTTGCGCCCGTCCCCGAAACCCATGCTCGTGGAGCAATCCACGATGAAGTAGATGCTGAGGTCCTCTTCCTCCTCGTACAGCCGCACCAGGAGCCGGCCGAAGCGCTGGTAGATGTTCCAGTCGACGTAGCGGAAGTCGTCGCCCGGGACGTAGTCGCGGTGGTCGGCGAACTCGACGCCGCTGCCCTTCTTCTTGGTGCGGCGGTCGGCCCTGAGCCGCCCGGCGAACACGCGACGGCTGACGATCGCGAGCGTTTCGAGCTTCTTCTGGAACTCGTCATCGAAAAGCTCGGCGCGCTCCGGACGCACGAACCCCATCCGCCGCGAAACCGGCGCCGTGGCCCGCTTGAAGACGTCCAGAACGCTCATCAGCCGGTCCTACTGTCCGCTAGGGTTTTGCTTCGGGCAGCTCGTCCAGGATCTGCTGGATCGCGTCGTCCGAGCGCACGCCTTCTGCCTCGCCCTCGAAGTTCAGGAGCATACGATGGCGCAGCGCCGGCGGAGCGGATGCCTTCACGTCTTCGACCGAAGCGGCGTAGCGGCCCTCGAAGAGCGCCCGGATCTTCGAAGCGAGCAGCATCGCTTGCGCACCACGCGGCGAAGCCCCAGTCCGCACGTAACGGCGCACCTTCTCGGGCGCGTCGTCCCCGTCGGGATGCGTCGCCTGCAGGACACGCACGGCATAGTCCTGCACGTGGCGCGCTACCGGAACGGTGCGCACGAGCTGCTGCATCGCCAGGATGTCCTCGCGTCCGAGCACGGGTTCGACGCTCGCCTGATCCCCCGTCGTGGTGCGGTCGATGATGGCGTGCAACTCCTCGCGCGAGGGGAACGGGACGTGCAGCTTGAAGAAGAACCGATCGAGCTGCGCTTCCGGCAGCGGGTAGGTCCCCTCCATCTCGAGCGGATTCTGGGTGGCGAGCACGAAGTACGGCTCTTCGATGGTGTACGTCGTGCGCCCGACGGTCACGCGGTGTTCCTGCATGGCCTACAGCAGCGCGCTCTGCGTCTTGGGTGTCGCGCGATTGACCTCGTCGGCCAGGACGATGTTCGCGAAGACCGGGCCCTTGCGGAACTCGAAGACCTTCTCGCCGCGGTCGGACTCCTCGATGATGGTCGTCCCGATGATGTCGGCCGGCATCAGATCGGGGGTGAACTGGATGCGCGAGAAGTTCAGTCCCACGCTCTCCGCGAGGGTCCTGACGAGCATCGTCTTGCCGAGACCCGGAACACCTTCGAGCAGGGCGTGCGAGCCCGCCAGCATGCAGGAGAGCACACCGTCGATGACCTCGCGATAACCGACGATGACGCGGCCGATCTCCTCGCGGAGCGTGCCGATCTTCTTCTGGAATTCTCGAACTTCTTCGCGCGCATTATCTGTTTCCGACATGGCTCCCTCGATGGCTCGCGCCCTCGGGCGCGTCCGCTCGGATTGATCCACTAGCTGGGCAGGCGATGTTGTCGATACCGGCTGTCCTCACTCGCGAGGCCGGATCAGCTGGAAGTACCGCCGCACGTAGAAGCGGTAGCCCGGCGGGATCTGGTCGTGCTTCATCACCTGCTCGGCTACGGTGTGATAGTCGGTGTAGACCTTCTGGTAGCCGCGACCCACGAAGCCGCGCTGCGCGGCGCCGTAGATCACCTGGCTCGATGCCTTGCCCTCACCGGTGTCCTTGGCCGCGGCAGTCACGTCCTTCGTCTGTCCCTTGAGGTGGGTCTTGTCGCCCTCGAGGTTCGCGTCGTGGCCCTTCCCCCAGCTGTTGCCGCCCTTGCCCGCGCCGCCACCGGGCTTGTCCCCGCTGCCCTGCTGTCCAACTCCCTGACCTTGGCCGCCCTGCTGCCCGCCTCCGGGCTGTTGTCCCATGCCCGGCATGAGGATCGACTTCCCACCCCCAGGCCGCATCACGAGCGTGTCGCCCCCCTTGCCGCCCGGCTTCATACCCTGCCCCTGCTTGCCCTGACCCTGCTTGCCGCCGTGTCCCTGCTGACCGCGCGCGCGCTGGGCAAATCTGAGCAGACGCTTCAAGCGCTGCTTGCCCCCCTTGCCCTGCTGGCGCATCAGCTCGCGCAGCTCCTGCAGACGGCGGCGTAGCTCTTCCTTTTCCTTGTCGCTCATCTGCTCGCGCGCCATGCGGTTGATGTCCTTTGCGCCCTGTTCCAGGTCCTTGGCGCTCATGCCCATCTGGCGCATGAGATCCTCGGCCGCCTGGGCTAGCTGGCGATCGAGCCGGGAAAGCTGCCGCTGGGCGCGCTTCGCCTGGTCCTTCTGCCGGTCGAGCCGCTCGAGCTGGCGCTCCTTTTTGCGCAACAAGCTCCGCTGCTTGTTGCTCACCCCGCCATCCTGCTTTTGCTTCTTGAGCAGGCTCTTCCGCTCCTTTTCGAGCTCCTTGCGACGCTTCTCGATGCGTGCCAGCCGGCTCTTCTGTGCCCTGCTGGCCTTTTTCATGGCCTGGCGGAGTTGGTCGAGCTGGGCCTTGCTGGGCTTTTGGCCCTTGCGCTTCAACGCCTTGGCGAGATCGCGCATGGCCTTTTCGGCGTCCGCAAGGTGCTTCTGCTTGAGCGGCGTAGCGATGGGCTTGGAGAGGTCGGCCTTCTCGAGCTCCTCGGCGATGCCCTCGAGGCCCTGTTCGCGCGCTTCCCGATCCGCCTTGGCTCCCTCGAGCAGCTGGCGATCGAGCGCCTCCATACGCTTGAACACCTCGCGGCGATCAAGCCGGTGGTGAGCGATGTCCTCGATGAGCTGGTTGAAGCGGCGGACCGCGGCCATCGTCTCCGGGTCCTGGGTCTTCTCTTTCATCTCCCTGGCCATGCCGCGGAACAACTCGATGTCGTCGGGGCTCATGACCAGGGGATCGAAGTTGTCCGGCGGCGGGATCAGCCGCGTGGTGCGCACCTCGAGCAGCGACACGCCGATGAGCGCAACGACCAGCGCAGCCGCCACCGCGAGCTCCCTCGGGAGATGCAGCGGCGCCGCGCGGCGCGGCTCGAGCTCCGGAGCGCGGGCGAGCGCGTCGTCGATGGCGGCGTCCATCAGAGCCGTGCGCTTGTCGGCCGGAAGCTCCTGGAAGCTCAGTGCGCTCGCGATGCGATCGTCCAGCCCGTGGTGGCGGTCGAGCAGCAGCGCTCCTTGGTAGCGCGGCCGCGCTTTGAGCCAGGCATGCAGCGTGCCCCCGACCAACACGGCCAGAGGCAGGAGCCCCAGAAGCAGCACCGTCTGCTGGAGCTCGGGCGCAGGCCGCGCCACCTTGACCCAGGTGAGGAAGCCGACCGCGTAGACGAGCGGGAGCGGAAGCAGCACAGCGGCGCGTGCCAGCGTCTCGTCGACGCGCTGCCGCAACGCCGTCCGGCGGGCAGCGCGCGCCATTCGCTTCAGGTTGGCTTGTCGCTCCGGCAAGTTCTCGTTTGCTCCTTCCTACCGACCTGACGCTTCTAACGCGCGAAAGTTCCGTCGCCTTTCGCTTCGCCCCAAGCTAGCAGATGGTAGCGCGCGCTCCGGCGCGCCTCGACCCCGGGACGCGGACCGGAGCCCGGGCCGGCGCTTCCAACAAGCGTGTGTGATTCCCGTAGTTTAGCATGCCGACTCGGCGCCGCACGGCGGCTCGGGCCGCGGCAGGTGTCAACCGTCGGACCATCCCCCGCGCGGCGTCCTTGGGCCCCCCCGTCTGGCCGGGGCACGAGCTCTCCGACGCGCCGGCCGGCCCCCTGTTCCCATGGACAACAGCCGCGACGCCCGGTCATACGATTCCCGTGGTTGACGCCCGAGCGCTCACTGGTCTCGAATACCCCCCACTCGCCCCCCCCGGAGTCCACGAACATGCCGAATGACGGAAGCACGGTTGTGCTGGTTGCCGACGACGAACCCAGCACGCGCGCGCTGGTCGCAGGTCATCTGCGCAGCCAGGGCTACAGGATCATCGAAGCGTCCGATGGTGATGAAGCATGGGAGCTCGCACACGAGCACCTGCCGCACCTCGTCGTGCTCGACGTGATGATGCCCGGGATGAGCGGCTGGGAGGTCTGCCGCAAGATCCGGGAAGCGGTCTCGCTCGCGCACACCGGCATCGTGATGCTGACGGGCATCGGCGAGAACCTGAACGAGATGACCTCGCCGCTCTACGGCGCGGACGCCTACGTCGACAAGCCGTTCGAGTTCACCGTGCTCGATGCGAAGATCAAGGAGACGCTCGCGAGGCGGGTTGGAGCGGTCGGACGCGCCAACGCCACGGCCGGGAGCGCACCGGCCGCCGCAAGCACGCGCCCCGAGACGGAGCCGTCCGAGGTGCCGGTGAAGAGCTCGGACGTACGACGTGCGGCGGAGCGCAAGCGCAGCGCCACCCAGAGGGCCCAGAAGAAGGCGGCCAAGGCAGCGACCCTGGAAGCCGCGACGCCCTCCGCGGAGAAGGCCGCGCCCAAGAAGAAGGCCGCGCCCAAGAAGAAGGCCGCGCCCAAGAAGAAGGCTGCGCCCAAGAAGAAGGCCGCGCCCAAGAAGAAGGCCGCGCCCAAGAAGAAGGCCGCGCCCAAGAAGAAGGCCGCGCCCAAGAAGAAGGCCGCGCCCAAGAAGAAGGCCGCGCGAGTCGTGAAGAAAGCGCGCGCGACGGCCAGCAAGGCGAAGAAGAAGAAGGCCGCGAAGAAGGCCGCCCGCACTACAAAACGCGCCACAAGGAAGACCGCCCGCGGCGCGAAGAAGACCGCCCGCAAGGTCGCCAAGAAGACGTCCACGCGCAAGGCGGCGAAGAAGGCCGCCCGCAAGACCAAGCGCAACGTCACGAAGAAGGCCACGCGCCGCGCGCGCAAGGCGTAGCCGCTACTCGGGAGCGGGTATGCGACGGCCCGGACGGTACACCGGTACCGGGCCAGGGTCCTCGGCGAGCCGCCGTTCCACATAGTCCTCGGGCGGCATCTGTTCGAGGCGGAAGGAGATCTGGCGCGTGCGCCGGTGTTCTTCGAGGCCCAGGTAGCCCTCGTCCGCCAGGGCACAGAGCATTCCGAACACGTGGCTGGGCGTCGAGATGGGGTGCGAGCCCGCGTTCGGGATGAAGGGGTTCAGATCCTTCGCGTAGAAGGGCTGATCGCGCCGCGCGGGGTCGCTCAGGAACTCGTCGCACAGGGCCCGGTAGATGCCCTTGAAGTAGCTCTCGGCGAACTCCACCCACGCCATCGGCTCGGTCACGGCGAACTTCCCGTGCGGCGGCAGCACCGCGCGAACGCGATGCGTGCTGAAGAAACGCCTGAGCACGCGGATCGTCTGCGTGTAGCGTTCCCAGGCCATCGAATAGCTCTGACCCGCCACGGTGAAGATGGGAATGACGAAGCTCTGCGTCTCGGGGCGATCGACAAGGCCCGTGCAGATGATCGTGTCCCCGGGTACGGCGATCTCGAGCTCCGGGTCGTAGTAGAGCACGCAGTCCCACGAATGACCCGGCGTGGGCACGGCCACCATCGGCTCCGGCAGCTGACCCTTGTCAACGAAGCGCAGCGTGCTCTTGGGCGTCTTGGCGAAATAGCCCGCGAACCGCTTGCGGATGGCGTTGTCGACCATCTCCTCGTTGCTGAGCTGGTTGTATTCGAGCAACCCCCAGTGCGAGCGCGTCAAGAACAGCTCGTAGGTCTCGTTGAGAAATGCGGCTTCGGGATGGGTGAGAAAGCGATACCCCGCCGAATGCAGATAGATGGGCGCGCGTTCTCCCTCGGGACGCCCGAAGCCCGCGATGATGCCGGAGCTTCCCGCATGGTCGCCGTGACAGTGCGTGACCAGAAGCGCATCGAGCCGGCGGACGGACGCCGAGCCCAACGCGGCGCGGATCTCGTCGACGATGTCGGGACGCGCCGCGCTCGACTCGAACAGATACGTCGTCCCTGCGTGACGCCGCAGCACGAGATTGATGGTCTTGGGGCTCGGATAGCCGCTCTGCACCGGGAGCACGCTGATGTGCTCGGAGAGGCCCAGCGATTCGAGCGCCTGCGAAAACGGGATCATGACGGTGGCTCCAGGGTCCAGAAGGCGCGCACTTCGTCCAGGCTCTCGCTCCGGCGCACCGGCGGCAGGGCGCCGAGGAGCTTCTTGCCGTATCCGCGGCGATGGACGCGCTCGTCGAGCAGGGCGACGATGCCGCGATCCGATCGCGTGCGGATCAAACGGCCGAAACCCTGCTTGAGCGAAATCGCCGCGGCCGGAACGCTGAGGTCCACGAAGGCATTGCCGCCCGCCGCCTCGATGGCCTGACCGCGGGCCCGCACGATCGGGTCGCTCGGTACGGCGAAGGGGATCTTCTCCAGAACCACCAGACGGAGCGCACGGCCGGGAACATCGACGCCTTCCCAGAAGCTCGACGTCGCCACGAGCACGGCATCCCCCGCCGCCCGGAATGCGCCGACCAGCGCGCTCTTCGGCGCCGCGCCCTGCACCAGCACCTTGCGACCCGGCAGCCGCTGGACCAGAAGGCGGTGGAGCGCCCGCATCGAACGCAACGAGGTCGTGAGCACGAAGGCACCACCGCCCGTGATGTCGACCAGCTCGGCGATGCGTTCTGCCGCGGCGTCGGTGAAGCCGGCGTCGTTCGGCGGCGGCAGATCGCGGGGCGTGTACAAAAGGGCGTTGTTCTCGAAATCGAAGGGCGACTCGACGATCAGCTCGGTCACCTCGACGTCGTCTCCAGATAGACCGAGACGGGAGCGCAGGTAGCCGAACGGCCCCTCCGGCAGAGACGAGCTGGAGCTCCTGGACACGCTGGCCAGCGTCGCGCTGGTCAACACGACCGCGGGGATGGTCTCGAACACGCGCTCGAGAAACACTCCCGCGAGGTCGATCGGAGACGAGCTCAGCACCGTGCTGCGGCCGTTGGTCTCGACCCAGGTCACGCGATTCGGTGCGCCCTGTGCGATGGCCGCGAGCTGCTCCCGCAGCTGTTCCGACCGGCGCGTCACGAGCTCGAGCGCATCGCCTGCCGGCTCCTTGCCGGCTGCCGGAGCCGCAGCCGATGCGAGCTTTCCTCGCGCCGTTTCCGCCAGCGCGCCGAACGCCTCGAGCGCGGTATCCAGACGATGCCAAGCGCCCTCGAGCGGGCCTGCCCAGGCATCGTGCTCGAGCGTGATGCGGCCCTCGCGCGAGCCGGACACGGACAAGAGCGCCTTGAAGAAACGGTCGGAAGCCTCGTCCAGCTCGTGGGCCAGGTTCACTGCGCTCTTCGCACCGAACAGCGGTCCTTCGCTGCCGACCATCACGAAGGCGCGCTCCGCGTCGCGCAGCACGCGCTGGATGCGCGCGCTGGAGACCCGCACACCGAAGAAGTCCGTCGCGATGTCCTCGAGCTGGTGGGCCTCATCGAAGATCACCGCGTCGTAGTCGGGTATCACGTGTCCGGGGTGCGGTCCGCGCAACGCGAGGTCCGCGAAGAACAGGTGATGATTGACGACCACGAGGCGCGCCGCCTCGGCGTCGCGCTTCATCCGCGTGACGAAGCACTCATCGTAGAAGCGACAAGCCTGGCCAACGCGCGTGTCGCTCGAGGAGGTGATCTCGCGCCAGATCGGATCCCGTTCCGCAAGCCCGGCGAGCTCGCCGGTGTCGCCCGTTTCTGTTTCGGGGATCCAGCTTCCGACGACGCCGAGCGATCGTGCCCACGACGGCCGCATCGCTTCGGCACTGGCACCGAATTCCGCGTAGCGACGCCGGCACACGTAGTTCGACAGACCCTTCATCAGCGCTGCACGCGGCTCGAGACCGAGCGCGCGCTCGATCAGCGGCAGATCGCGCGTCACGATCTGTTCCTGCAGGGCGCGGGTGGCGGTGGAGACCACGACCTTCTTCCCGCTCAGGATTGCGGGGACCAGATAGGCCAGCGTCTTGCCGGTGCCGGTGCCGGCCTCGCACAGGAGCGCGCGACTTTCCGCCAGGGCGCTTTACACCTGGACCGCCATCTCGAGCTGGCCGGCGCGCGCCTCGTAGCCAGGCAGCGCACCCGCAAGCGGCCCTTCGGGACCCAGAAGCCGGGGGACCGGGGTCACACGTCGCGCTCAGCCGTCGGCGGGAGGCGGGGGCGGGGGCGGGGGCGGGGGCGGTTCCCCTTCCACATCGAGAAACTGCACGCCCGCGATCTGCCCGTCTGCCTCGTCCTGAACCCAGATGACCAGGGCACGACGCGAAGCGGAATCGTCGTCGCCGATGACGATCTGGTATTCCATCCCCGGTTCGACGGTTTCCTCGACGATGACGCGCACGCCGCCGCGGCTCAGGTTCAACGTCCAGCCCGAGGTCTCGAAACCCTCGCGCTTGAGCAGAATCCGCTCGGAAGCCTCGCGCCGGGCGCCTCCCTCCTGACGGCGGGTGCCGTGGATGTCCGGAGCCGCAAGAGGCGGCGATGGCGTGTAGCTTCTTCGGGACACGGTGCGCTGCAACATAGCAAAACTCCAGAACAACGTCCGCCCACACGCGCGCGGTCGGGCGGCCGGAAAGCAGACCGGCAGGCCGAAAACCCCGGGAAGCGCGCCTTCCGACGCTGCTTGACGCTGGTGGGCGGGTCTGCGAAGTTCATGGAGCGCTCGGGCCCCAGGGGGAACAGGCTAATCGGTCGAAATTGCTGATCATCGTTTTCGCCGAACGTTACCAACCCCTGACCGTGTCGTCGGTCGCGGGTTCGCCCAACTGAAATGCCGACTCCGACGCCCAGCAAACTGAAGAAGATCCTGATACAGCAGGGATTCGAAGTATATCGGACACTTGGCGACCGCATACTGCTCGCGGACCGGGTCCGGGACAACCTGATCATGGACAGCGGCGTTTCGGCCGTTGCCGCCCCGGAGCTCGCGGTCCAGCTGGTCGTGCGCACGCAAGCACATGATTTTCCAGGAGAATCTGAAGAAAAGCTATTCGACCGCGCGCGGCGCCTCGCGCACAAGAGCATGGAGCGCGGCTACGTGGAGGTCGAGACCGCGGTGGTCCCCATCCACGACCCCGGCGATCGCACACGCACGCTCGATATCTGGCACGAAGTCACGTTCCAGCGCGGCGTGGCCGACCTCGCCGAGCTCTACGAGGAGCTGCGCTACGCCATGGGTGTCGAGAAGAGCGCCGGCCTCCACGACTAGCAGCTTCAGGGGTGGTTGTGTCGACGGCCGTGGACCGGCGCGAGCGAGCATGGTAATTGCGCGGGCCCGGCGAGCCGGCATCCGTGCCCCTTGATTGATTCCGCCAGCCTGCCCGAGGACCCGCTCGCATGCTGAGCTTCTTCCGAAAAGGCGGTGCTGCCCAACTCATCGTTGGCGGCGTCGTTTTCGCCATCATCATCGTTTTCGTGCTGGAGTTCCGCGCTGGCCGCGGACCTGCTGCCAGTCTCAAGCAAGACTGCGCGGTCGAGGTCCTGGACCACTGCGTGAGCGTCAAGGACTTCTATGCCGCCTACGGCCTCATCGTGCCGCCCGGCGTCACGGCCAAGAAGGTCCGGACGCTCGGACTCCGCAAGCTGATCGCCAACGGCCTGGTCGAACGCGAGCTGCTGCTCGGAGAGGCAGAACGGCTCGGCATCTCGGTCAGCGAGAAATCGACCAACGACGAGCTCGCCTCCGGACGTGCTCACATCTCGCTGCCCGCGGGCGAGGCCGGGCTGTGGAGCTACCGCCTCGGGCTGTGCGTCCCGAACATGGCGGCGCAGCGCTGCGAGCCCGGCACCGAGATGATCCGGATGCTGCCGGTGAAGAACTCGAAGACGAGCGAGTTCGACTACAAGAAGTACGAGCGCGTGGTTCGCAACACGACCAACCGCAGCCCGCGCGAGTTCAAGGAGATGCAGCGGAAGGAGCTGATCGCCGATCGCATGCGCGATCTGGTCCGCTCCCGCGTCCGCGTCCCCGAAGGCGTCGCTTTCGCCCAGTACTCGCGCGAACGCTCGCGCGACACCGTGCGGACGGTCGACATCAAGCGCTCGTGGTTCGCCAAGTATCTGGTCGATACGTCCGACAAGGCGGTGGACAAGTGGGCCGCCGACAACAAGGCGCAGGTCGACGCCGCGTGGAAGGCGGCCAAGTCGGGCTGGAAGAAGGACTGCCCGCAGGTCCGTGAAATCGTGATCCCGTTCAGCGCAGACAGCACCGACGATGACAAAGTGATCCTGCGCGGCAAGATCGACGCCGCGAAGAAGATGCTGGATTCCGGGGAGCCTTTCGCACAGGTGGCCCGCGAGAACAGCCAGGGGCCGACGGCCATGATCGGCGGCGAGATCGGCTGCTTGACGAAGCGCTACGGAGACGACTTCCAGCAGCTCTCCGACGCGGTCAAGTCGCTCGAGCCGGGGCAACGGTCTCCGGTGATCGAGACCCCGGACGGGTTCCATCTGGTGAAGCTCGAGCGCCGGGTCCCGGAGGGTGACCTCGAGAAGGTCGGACGGCGCGTGATCGCGCGCCGGCTCCAGGCGAAGTTCGCCGCAGAAGAAATGGTGAAGAAGTTCGCGGCCGATCTCACGGCAAAGGCCAAGGCGGGAGAGAAGCTCGAGCAGGCAACCCAGGAGCTGGTGAAGCAGTACGCGGCCGACGCGAAGGTGAAGGGCGGTCCGAAGGGCAAGGACAAGTCCCCGCCGGCGCTCAGCGCCGACGATCGTCCGAAGTTCGCCGTGTCCGCGCCGTTCAACATTGGCGGCAATCCGTTGCCGGACGCACTGCCGGCCGTGAACCCGACGGCCAAGGCATTCGACCTCGACAAGCCGGGCGACCTGGTAGCCGACCCCATCCCCACCAGGACCGGTCTGGCCGTGATGCAGCTGAAAGAGAAGGACCCAGCCAAGCGCGCGGATTTCGAGAAGGACAAGGACCGCATCCTCGCGGCCATGCGCTCCGCCAAGCAGGCCGACGCGCTGGCGCGCTACGTCAGCCAGCTCCGCGCCAGGGCGAAGGACAAGATCAAGGTCGCTCCGCAGCTGCTGGAGGCGCCGAAGGGCCAGGACCAGGACTGAGGCGGGGCGTGCGGCTGGAAGCTGTCGCATCAGCGAAGGCCGGCTCCGGATCGATCTCTCGATGGCGCTTTTGTCCCTGCAGCACCACACCACGACGCTCGAAAGCGGACTGACGGTCATCGTCGTACCGATGCCGGGCGTGCACCGCGTGGTGCTCGACGCCCACCTGCGCGTCGGCCCGCGCTACGAGAGCCCCGCGCAAAACGGCATCAGCCATTTCCTCGAGCACATGCTCTACCGCGGCACGCCGCGGCATCCCTCCGCGCATGCACAGGCTCTTGCCTTCGAACGGCTAGGGGGAACGCTGGTGGCGGCGACCTACATCGACCACATGTCCATGGCGTTCTCCGTGCCGCCGGAAAACCTCGACGCGGTGCTGCCGCTGTTCGCGGAGGTGTACCGGGAGCCGATCTTCGACGGCATCGAGATCGAGAAGGGCATCGTGCGCGAGGAGATCATCGAGGGCCTCGACGACGAAGGCAACGACGTCGACGCCGACACCCTGCTGCGCGCCCTGGCCTTCGGCAACCATCCGCTCGGCTACCCCATCACCGGCGACCTCGACAGGCTGGAGAGCTTCGACGTTCCGCTCCTGAAGCAACACCACGCGGCGCACTACCACGGACGCGGCACGGTTCTGGCCATCGCGGGACCGGTAGACGCCGATCGCGTGTTCGCACAGGTGGAGCACTGCTTCCAGGGCCTGGGCAGCGGCGGAGAGCCCCACAGCACCGCTCCGGACGAGCAACGCAAGCCCCGGTTTTCGTTCGTGCGGCACTCCGCATCGAGCCAGACCGACCTCCGCGTCTCCTTCCGCGCGCCCGGCGAGAACGACGCCGACGAACCCGCCATGGAGCTTCTGCTGCGCATCCTGGACGACGGCATGTCCACGCGGCTCTATCACCAGATCTGCGATGCTCGCGGGCTCTGCTACGACGTGTCGGCGGGATACGAAGCCTACGCGGACTCGGGCCTGGTGGATCTCGCCGCGGAGTCCGCACACGAACGCGCCACGCAGGTGCTCGACGAGCTGTTCAAGGTGGTCGAGGAGCTGAGGGACCAGGGGCCCTCCGGGGAAGAGCTCGCGCGGGCGAAACAGCGCTACGGCTGGCAGCTCACCGAGATGCTCGACGATCCCGGCGAAGCGGCGGATTTCTACGCACTCGGCCAGCTCACCGGTGTAGCCCGCACGCCAGCCGAGCGGCTGGAGCAACTGACGAACGTGTCCCACGAGCACGTGCGTGCCGCAGCGCAGCGGATCTTCCGCCGGCACAACCTCGCAGTGGTCGCGGTCGGGCTCCTGCCGCGGCGCGCGCAGGAAGCGCTCGCGCGCCGCACGCAAGAGTTCGGCTGAACGTCGCTCGCGCTCAGCCCTTGCGCTTACGGCGGGTGGCGGTAGCAGCGCGACGCGGAGTGGCCCGCTCCTCGGTCACGAGCGCTTGCGCGACAGCCAGCACCCGCCGGCGCGTTGCACTGCTAGCGCCCCTCAGAAGCCCCGCGATGCGATCGTCGCGCGGCCGGGGGCGCGACGGAGCGCGCAGCAGATCCGCGACTTCCACATCGAGAGCACCTGCCAGGCGCGCGAGCGTTTCGAGGGACGGGTTCGCGTTTGCCGACGAGCGACCGCGCAGCACGCGTTCCAGACGCGCTACGGTCTCGACGGTGACGCCAGCGCGCGAGGCAAGCTCGGCCTGGGTCAACCGCCCTTCCAGCCTGAGCTGGCGCACCTTTTCGGCGAGTCGGATCGAGATGTCGTTCACTGTTCGAGAGCCACCTACTCTGGCTTGTTTATCCGCTGATGCCAATCCCGATACGGTACGGAATCTGGAAAACTTGTCATTAGTAGTGTGCGTCTGGACTTGAAAGGTACACGCAGGCTGTGCAGGTGTATGGGCGGCAAAAGCCTTGGCCCTGCTAGCGGCCACTAGCCCCGGATGCCGGCGCCGGCAGTCCTGGCTAGCGGCTGCGACGCATCAAACTGCCATTTTTCTCCCACTTTTGACCACCTCATCGCCGGAAATCCAGCGCCCGGAACCTACTCGCCTCCAACCGCGTCTTGGGGGGACATAGGACCGCACACGCCGTTCGGGTAGTGCTGCCCCGGAGGCCGGCAGCGCTAGCGCGCGCGATCGTCGATGGAGCGGATGCGCACGGCCGGCAACACGCCGTCGGCGACGAGCGCCAGCCGGTCACCGATGGCCGCCTCCGCCCCGGTTCCGCGCGCGTGGGTCGTGTACACGAAAGCGAAGCAGCGGCCGATGGTCGCGCCAAAGGCCAGCACGAAGCCTTCGAGCGCGCCGGTACGCCCGACCGGACGCACCCCCGCGACAGCACGGGTGACGTAGCCCCGCGGTTGGAACAGCTTCCGGCGATCGAGCGCGGTGTCCGCGCTGGGCATCGGAATCCCGGGACGCCAGAGCCGCGCCTGACGTTCGCACTCTTCCGGACGTACCAACCGCGCCGCACGCCACGTCCGCACGCGGAGCTCGGACTGGCTGGGAGGGTGACGCAACAGCAGCCAGCGACTGGTCTGGTCGTCGACCGCCCAGGCGGTCCGCTGCGGCAGCTTCACGACGAGCAAGAAGCGCAGCGACAGGACATCGCCCCAGCCACGCGCCTGGAGATGGGCAGCCGATGCCCGATCGGGCGCCGGGGGCGGGGCCGTCGCCGGCCGTGTGCCGCTGGACCGGGAAGGAGAGGGCGGGGCGTCGGCGGCGGGAGGGCTTGTGGCGGCGCAACCCGCCGCCACAAGCAGAAGCAGCCCTGCCGCGACAACGCAGCGCGGACGCGGGAGTCGGGAGTCGCGCAGGAGCACGGAAGACGGTTTCCCATACGCCGCGGGCGAGCGCGAGCCGGATTCCGGACCTCTGCGTAGGACCGTTCGCACGCTGATGGACCTCACCCCGGCGACAAAATTTCCAGGACCCAGACAAATCCTGTGCTATTGGCTATCCGTCTGGTGGCGCGAGCCTTGCCGAAGACGCCCCCCGGCGTCCTACGGGCTCGAGGGGAGCGGCAAGAGCGCACCGGACCGGTTGCGGTAGCACGCTGACCGGCAGCGCCCGCATCGGGAGGAACAACGATGGATGGACAACGCCAGAGGTCCGGCAACGGCCGGAAGCGAAGGCGCAGGTCGCGCGGCGAACCCCGCGTCCAGGCCGAACCCGTGTTGATCGCAGCACGGCGCCCCAACTCGCCGCTTATCAACAAGTCGAACGGCCACGACAAGTCGCTGGTCGCGGCTTCGGCGAGCCCGGCGCAGGCTGACCCCGGCGGCGGCAACGGCGAGCAGCGGCAGCAGGCTGCCCGGCCAGCACCGGCGCCCAAGCGCAGCGCGCGCATCGTGCAGCTCTCGACGAACGTGGGCGACGAGCGCGAGAAGCAGCGCCTGCGCCTGCTGGAACGGCTGATGTGCTCGGAGGGGCGCGGCGCCATCTCGCGCGCGGCGACCGAATACCAGCAGGCCGGCTTCGAGTTCCCGGAGGAGCAGCAAGTGCAGCTCCAGCTACTGGAGCACTTCGACGAAAGTCAGGCGCACGACGCCGTGCAGACACTGGAGCGCCTTCTGTCGGCAGAGGCTCCGATCAAGAAGCCGATTCTCGAGCAGCGGCTCAGGCGTCTCGAGGAGTACGCCGACGAGCCGGCAACCCGCGAAGCGGCTGCCCAGCTGCGCCGCAGTCTTCGTTCGTGATCCCCGGATCAAGTCCTTTCCGACCGCGCCATGGCGAACGAGCTGTCCGGCAGGGAGTTCGAGGCGCGCTTCCGCGAGCTGGCCTCGGAGCTCGATCGCGAACAGCGCAATGACGGCTGCGTCGAGTGCGCCGGCTGCCGCGCCTGCAACGGCTGCACCTTCTGTCGTGATTCGGAACGCCTGGTGCGATGCCACTACTGCGTGCGCTGCAGCATGTGTATCGACTGCTCGTACTGTCGCGGCTCGCGCGGGCTCATCGGATGCATGCACTGCGTGGACTCGGAGAGCTGCTCGTCCAGCTCCTATCTCGTGCGCAGCATGTCGCTCACACATTGCAGCTACTGCTTCGGCTGCGTCGGGCTGAGCGGCCGCGATTTCTACATTCTCAACGAGCCCTACGCGCGCGACGAATACTTCGCGCTGACACGGCGGCTGACACGCGAGCTCGGGCTGTAACGCCGACATGAGCGACCCTGCTCTCGAAGCTCTGTGGAAGAACGTCCTCGACCACTGGGACGACGACAAGGCCCACGGCGCGTTCCTCGAGCACTGCCAGCGCAGCGACCAGCTCGTCGAAGCCGCGGTGCGCTACCGGGGCATGAAGGGCGATCGAGAGCGCGGCGAGGTCGCGGAAAAGCGCTTGCAGGGCGTGGCGATGCTGGCGATGGCCAAGCTCGAAGCCTCGCGTTCCACCACGCGCGAACCGGAGACGCGGCGGGTCGCTGTCTTCGTGGCGCTGCTTTTCCTGTTGGCAGCGCTGGGACTCCTCCTGTACCTCGCTGGCAGCCGCTAGAGCGGCCCGATCCGGGCGCCAGGACGCCCTCGCCGGGAACGTTTTGTGCCAACACCAATGATTCCAGCTACTTACTAACCGTTGAAATGCCGGTCCATCGTCGTTAGGAATGGAATGCCCCTGGGGAGGCATGCGTTGAGGTCGAAGCTGACCTGTGACGGTGCCGTTCGCCCCCCTTTCGAGATGAACTGGCCCGGCCCCACCCAGGAAGCGACGAGCCTGGTCCACGAGACACGCTCCGAACCTACGAGACCTTTCAGGAGGTAACGAAACAATGAGGTCGTTCGCACACGCCGTACTGCTCCTGTATTCTGCCGTGGCCATTGGCTGCGGCTCGGACCCGAAGAAGCCCCCGGCCGCTCCCGGCGGCGGAACCCAACAGCCCGCCGCATCGGCCAGTGCCACGGCGGACAACCCCAAACCCGACGACAATCCGAACCAGTCGCAGATCAACATCTCGGACGCGATCCGGAAGGCGTGCGGGATCTCGAACGAAGACGCGTTCTTCGCCTTCAACTCGGCCAACGTGCGGCCCCAGGATCAGCGCGTGCTCGCCGAGCTGACGAAGTGCTTCACCAGCGGGCCGCTCGCGGGCAAGCAGATGCGCCTGGTCGGGCACGCCGATCCGCGCGGTGAACCGGAGTACAACATGGTCCTGGGCGGTCGCCGCGCGGACAACGTCAAGCAGTACCTGGTGAAGGCGGGAATGAAGTCCGGCCAGATCGACACCAGCTCCCGCGGCGAAATGGACTCCACCGGCACGGATGAAGCGAGCTGGGCAAAGGACCGCAAAGTCGACGTGATGCTGGCCAACTGACGCGGGCCGGGCTTCCGCGCTATAGCGACAACCCATGCATCTCGCTCCACAAGCGATGCCGGAGACGCCCGAGCTGGGCCCGCTTCAGCTGATGCTCAACTCCTCCGGCGTCGTGATGGTGGTGTTGCTCATCCTGATCACAGCCTCGGTTTCGGTCTGGCTCATCTGGTTCCTCAAGTCGATCCAGCTGAACCGCCTGCGCATCGCACAGCACCGTTTCGAGAAGGAGTCGGAAACGGTCGAGCGCGCCAGCGACCTCATTTCGCTTGCGCTCCAGCACCGCCATGCGCCCGGCGCGCGGGTGGTGCTGGAGCTGGCCAAACGTCACCACCAGGCGAACCTCAACGCGGACCTGCTGCTCGCTGTCGCCAATCGCGCCATCGCGACCGAACAGCAGAAGGCGTCCACGCTGATGCCCACCCTGTCGAGCATCGCTTCGGCGGCTCCGTTCGTCGGCCTGTTCGGCACGGTGTGGGGGATCATGGACGCCTTCATCCGCATCGGCGTGGAGAAGAGCGCTTCGCTGCCTGTGGTGGCGCCGGCCATCGGCGAGGCGCTGATCGCGACGGCGTTCGGGCTGATCGCGGCAATCCCGGCCACCATCGGCTTCAACTACGTCGACCGGCGCATCGGCGATCTGCTGGAAGAGTTGCACGCCTCGAGCCAGGCCTGGGCCCAGACGCTGGCAGCGGACCCTGCCGGGCCCTCCTCCGCTGTGCCGCTGGTGAGGGAATCGAATCGCCCACCCGCGATGGGCGCAGTGGGGCGCTGAACCAATGGGGGTGAAGCTCGGAGGTCGCTCGGGCGGTCGCAGCGGGTTCCGCGACATCAACATCACGCCGCTGGTCGACGTGATGCTGGTGCTGCTCGTGGTGTTCATGGTGACCGCGCCGCTGCTCACGACGGGCCTCCGCATCAAGCTGCCCGAGGTGAAGGCGGCCAACACGCCGGTGAAGGACGCGCGGCTGCTGGTCACGGTAACGAAGGACGAGCGCATCCTGTTCGGCGATCGCGACGTGACCAACAATGTCGCCGAGGCGCTGCGCGACAATGCCCGCGTCCAGAAAGAGCGCGATCTGTACATCCGGGCGGACAAGGAAGCCCACTACGGCGTGGTTGCGCGCGTGGTGGCCGCCGCGCGCAACAGCGGCGTGGATTCCCTGAACCTTCTGGTCCAGCCCGAGATCGAAGCGGCGGACGAGACGGGCAACGGCAAGGCCGACAGCGCCCAGGCGAAAGCAGCCCAGGGTTCCAGGACGAAGGCCGGCGGCGCGTCGGGCGGGATCGGCACGCCCGCAAAGGGAGCGGGCGCGCCCGCGCCCGGCAAGTAGATGGGCGGAGGCACCCGCACCTTCGCGCCTGGGGAGGTCCTGATCGCCGGCCTCCTGGCTGTGGTCGTCGAGACCGGTTTCTTCCTGCTGCTCGGCTTCGCAGGGACCAGCCGCCTGCACATCAAGGCCCGCGACAAGGCGCCGCCGCGCGAGATCCCCATCGCGGTCCAGCCCGTGATCGATCCGCTGCCGCTGCTCAAACTCGGCAGCAAGAAGGTCAAGGCCAAGCTGCCGGACATGTGGAAGAAGCAGGCCCCGGTCAAGCAGTACGAGGAGAAGAGCGCACCTTCGCCGGATGCCAAGCAGACGCCGGACGCGATCACGAGCGCACCCGTGGCCACTGCCGACGCCGAGGCGCCACCACCGGACGCCGAGGTGGTGAAGAAGGTCGACGAGAATCTGCAGCCCATCGACGCTGGGCCCACGCCGACCATCCCGGGGGAGGGCTCGCCGAACGGCGTCAAGCAGGGCACCGAGACCGACCCGCTCAAGGCGCGGGCGGTCAGCATGTACACGATGAAGATCCTCGGCTGGTTCAACGCGCGTTTCCGCCCGCCGGTCGGCCAGATCCCCTGCGACGAGCTCAAGAAATTGAGTGTCGGAGTGGCCGCGAACGTCGGAGGAGATAGGAGCGTGTCGGGTTTCACCATCAACGGATCGAGCGGAAATCCGGTTTTCGATGCCAAGGTCCGCTCGACCATGCAGTCGATCGTGGGACAACAGCTGCCCCCGCCGCCGCCCCTCTACCCCGACATCCTGGGCTCCACGGTGCATCCGCGGTTTTCCGGAGCAGGAGCGAAATGCAGGTGATCCCGAAATTCCTCGTTCGTGGCGTCGCACTGGCGCTCGCACTCGCGCTGGCGCCTGTCGTCGCGCTCGCGCAGGAGAAAAAGCCGCCCGCGGACGAGAGCGCGCTCGGGGAGTTCGTCGTCACCGGAACGGCGCACGAGCACGTCACGCGGCTGGCGATCCTGCCGTCGCTCTCGCCGGACATGGCAGACGTGGTCGTGCGCGGCGTCGTGCGACGCGACTTCCAGCTCACCGGGATGTTCGACCTCATCGCCGACAAGAAGGCGCCGGAAGGCCTCTACGGTTTCAACGATCCAGTCGACGTCGACGCCTGGAAGAAGCTCGGCGCGGAGGTCATCGTCAAGGTCGCGGCTCGCGCGGTACCGAAGGACAAGACGAAGGTCGAGGTCCACGGGCTCTGCTACTTCCTCAACGTCGGCAAGGACCCGGTCTACCAGAAGACGCTCGTCGTGGACCGCTCGATCGCGCGCGTGACGGCGCATCGCATCACCGACGCGCTGCTCGGCGCGATCACCGGGCGGCCCGGCGGCTTCGCCAGCCACTTCACGTTCTCCGGGAAGTGGGGCACGAACCGCCGCATCTTCAGCATGGACTCGGACGGCAACGACCTGAAACCCGTCTCGAGTCCAGACGTGACGGCTATCGCACCGACGTGGGGCCCCGGCGCAGACATCTTCTACACGGTCAGCAAGAACTACGCGCCCTTCAAGCTGATGCAGCTTTCGGGTGGCACGCCCAAGGCGATCAAGGTGCCGTTCAGGACGTCGATCTACAGCGTCGATTTCAACAAGGACAAGACGAAGATGGCCATCGCTGTTGCCGGAAAGCTCGGCAGCGCCATCTACGTTGGCAACCCCGACGGCTCGGGGATGAAGAAGGTATCGACCACGCCGCTGGCGACGCACCCGGTGTGGAGCCCCTCCGGCAAGCTGGCGTGGATCGGCGGCGGCGCGAGGAACGGCACGCAGCGCGTGTACGTGGACGGCAAGGCCATCTCGCCCGCAGGGTTCACCGCAGCGGCGCCGACCTTCTGCGACACGGCAGACGGCATCCGGCTGGTGTACGCAGTCGAGGTCCGCGGCAATCGGCAAGAACTGGTGATGAGCAGCGAGCGCGGCGGCGGCATCGCCCGGCTCACGCAGCACCAGGGCTCGAACAGCTACCCCGCGTGCAGCCCCGACGGCCGCATGCTCGCCTTCTTTTCCACGCGCGGCGGCAAGAAGGGCATGTACTTCATGTCGCTCAAGCGCTGGAAGACGCAGCTCCTGACGCGCCAGTACGGCCAGTCGCTCCGCTGGGACGCCCTGCCGCCCCCACCGAAGTCGGAACAGCCGTAACATTTCGCCCGTCCGGCGCGCCCCGCCCTTGACCGCCCGCCGGGATCACGTCAGCACGTGGTCTCCGGGGCGCGGCCGGGCCGCGCCCATACCAGGAGAGCAGTGTCGATGAGCGTACCCGAAAGCCCCGCCGAGTTCTTCACGCAGTACATCCCCCAGCAATTCGAGGCGATGAAGGCCGGGCTGGCCGGCAAGTCGTCGTCGGGGTGCATGACCTTCCGCGTGCTCGACGGCGGCGAGTGGAGCCTGCGCCTGAAGGACGGCGAGCTCTCGGTCACCCAGAACATGGACGACGACGTGATCATCCAGATCACGGTGTCGCAGCAGGACTTCGACCCGATCTTCGTGCAGGGCGCCATCCAGCAAGAGGGTGAGCCGATCAAGCCGGAGGCGCAGGTGATGGCGTTCAAGGCGCTCACCATCGACTCCGAGCGCGCCAAGCTCGTGCGTGACGTGGTCGGCAGCGTGGCGTTCGTCGTGGCGGACGGCGACGATTTCCACAAGCTGATCATCACGCCGGGCACGGCCACGCCCAAGCTCGAGGACGCCGACTGCCGGCTCGAGTGCACGATGAACGACTTCATGGACATGCAGACCGGCAAGCAGCAGCCGCTGCAGCTCGCCATGAGCGGGCGCATCCGCATCGTCGGCAACGCGCAGATCCCGATGGCGCTGAGCGGCGTGTTCGCCTGAGCCCGCCTGCTGTCGCGCCCCGACCGTGGTAGATGCTGCTTCGATGAGCGACAAGCCCGAGCGGCGCGATTTCGTCGTCGTGGTCCCGGACGTGGTCGTCGGCGAATCGATCACGACGACCAGCATCCAGGTGCGGCACTTCGCGTAGCTCTTGGCGGCGCGGGGAGGTGCGCCAGGCCCTCTACTTGATGACCGTCGGACAGCCGACGAGGATCTGGACCTTGGCCGTACTGGCGTTCTTCACGTCGTCGCACGCCTTGCCGATAAGCTCGATCTGGCTCTTGCTGCCATTCGTGTAGTCCCAGCAACCGTCGGTCGTGCAGTTATCGGTAGGGTCCGCGCGCTTCTTGGGCGAGCTGGCCTTGCCGTCAGTCGTGAGATCCACGTTCACGGAGCCGGGATCGACCGTCCCGCCCTCCGGCTGCGGCACCTCGTACACGCAGCCCAGCGCCTTGCCGCGGATCTTGTCGACCACGTCGGCCAGCGCCTGCGCGTTGAAGGTGCCGGTGGTCATGTCGAAGTGACACGGCACGGTCGGATCGGCGCCTGTCTTGGAGAAGACGCCGTCGCAACCCGCGGGGACCTCGTTCGTCGCGCCGGCGTAGGCGTAGGCGCTGAGCGCCAGGCGCATGTGGTACGGCGCCGTGGCGTACGCGCCCTGGTTCTGCCCGGTGCTGTCCGAGCCCGGTACACCGATAATGAAGGTCGTCACGGGCTTGTTCGGATCCGTGTACGCGCCGTGCAACAGCTGGATCACGTTCGACGGGTATTCCCAGTCGGGACACAGGCCATCCGAGTAGCCGCCACGCGTGGAGGTCGACGTGCAGCTGAAGCCACCGTCGGAGATGAACACCATCACGCGCTTGCCGTTGATCTTGGACGCCTGCAGCGCCTGGATCGCGGCGTTCATCGCGTCGTAGCCGGGGCTCGCGTCGGTGGCGGTGGTGTCGGGGAAGTTCTGCGTGAGCCAGTTGTAGATGTCGTGCCGCACGCCGCTGGACGCACTCGACTTGTCGGTACCCGCGTCCGCCAGCTGCACCTGCGGCAGCGCGGTGATGCCGCAGGAGACCTGCTGCACGAGCCCGGCCAGACACGCCGGCGCCCCCACTGGGAAGGCCGGATACGCGAGCAGTCCGAGCGTGAGGTTGTCGAAGCTGTCCGAGTCGATGGCCTGCTGGATCGCCAGCTGCGCGGCGCTCCACTTGCCGTTGGTGGACATGCTGGAGCTGCGGTCGAGCACGATCAGCACAGCGGCGGGCACGTGCTTGGCCTTGTACGTCTGGGCAGCACAGGCGCCGTCCGGCGTGAGCTTGTGGTCGTCGGAGGCGTCGGGCACGGAGATGTTGCCGCCCGCGCCGCCCGTCGCGCTGGCGTCGCCGCTGCCGCCCGAGCCCGCCGGCGCGCTGCCCCTCGATGCGGCACAGCCCCACGCCGCCGCCACGCCCAGGAAGAGCGCGATCGCCGAACCACGCAACAAGTGTCGCTTTCCCACCAAGCACCTCTCCAAGCCAGGCGAGCCTTGCGAGCCCGACGCGCACGAGTCTACCACGATAGGGACATGGCCACGCCCGGACACGGCGGTGCGGACTCGCCGCTCGCCGCTGGCAGCACGCCTGCCGCGGCAGGCGCCGATACGCCGGCTCTTCCGCATCCGGGCAGCCCGACCGGCGCGTTCCTCGGACGGCTCATGCTCGTGCACTTCGTCGCGTGGGGCGTCGCTTGCGGAACGGCCGTGGCACAGATGCCGCTCGCGATCTGGGCGCGCCAGAAGGAGCTTCTGCACGCCGGGCCGACCGGCGCGACGGTTGGACTCGTGCGCGACGCGGCGAGGAACCTCGCACTGTCGCCGACGGAAGCGGCGCAGCTGCAGATCGTGCTCGGCTTCATCGCGTGGGGCGGCGCGGCGATTCTGCTGGCAGTGCACCTCGCCGGGTTGCCCTGGGCGATCGGCGCGGCGCGCGCGGCGCGCCGCCCGGAGCTGGGCGCGGCGGCAAAGAAAGGTCTTCGAATCTTCGGTTGCGCCTGCGCAACGATCGGAAGTGTAGTGTTGCTCGCAGGCGTCGCCGGATGGATCTGGCTCTATACTCTGTGAGGTCGCCATGCCGCTCCACCACTTCATCCTGCCGCTGCTGCTCGTCGGCACCCTCTCTGCATGCAGCAGCAGCAGCACGGCGAACGACAGCGACGCGGGGAACGACGCCGGCGGCTCGCCGGGCGTGATCCTGGACGGCGGCGGCAGCATTCCCGACGCACCCGACGGCGCGAGCCTGTGCCCGCAGGGCGCCTGCAACTACCAGACGCAGAGCGGCTGCCCGGCGAGCCAGTCGTGCCGCCCAGCCGTGAGCGGCAGCCAGCTCACGCCCTCCTGCCAGCCTGTCGGCTCGGGAAAGAGCGGCCACAGCTGCAGCAGCTGGAACGACTGCGCGCGTGGCTACCTGTGCGCCGGCGGCGAGTGCCATCAGCTCTGCTGCGGAGGCGACTGGTCGGCGTGCCCGAGCGGCGAGAGCTGCACGCGCGGGCTGCTCGTGCAGGTCAACGGAAAGGACGTGGACTCGGGAGCGTCTCTCTGCTTCCCGGTCAACAACTGCGACGTGCTCGACCCCACGAGCTGCCAGTCCGAACCGGCGCGCTCCTGCCAGATCGTGGATCCGACCGGCAACGTGGCCTGCGCGCCCGACGGCCAGGGCGGCGTGGGCGCGGCCTGCAGCGAGACCGTGCACTGCTCGGCCGGCTTTTCCTGCGTCGCGAAGACATGCCGCCGGCTGTGCAAGGCAGTCGCTGGGGGCGGCGAGCCGTCGTGCCCGTCGGGCGAGGGGACCTGCATCCACTACAACCGCGATCCCGCCGGCGTCGGCGAGTGCACCCCGATGTAGCGTATCGGCCAATTGGCCGGCCGAGCTGGCCATGTACGCGAATGTGGTTGCGAGACCCCACCTGAAATGGTAGGGCCCATTTCAGTTCTGAAACCAGTGCATCGCATACTTGCTACCAAGTGCGCGAACTTGCATGACTTCACGCCCGCTGCCTAGCAGCGTCGCTACTTGGCAACCGGGGGGTAGATGGCGACTCGAGCCTCGAACCCGTCCAGTGCTTCGGACGAGATTCTTTTCCAGAATGACGGCGTATCGCTGTGCCTGCTGGTCAACCGGCGGGCCCGCACTCTGCGGGTGATCGACTTCCGCTCCGGTCCAAACCCTGCCAAGCGCATCTTCGTGATGAGCCTGGCCCGGCGGGAGGGTGTGCAGCGGGTGGTCACGCTGGTGGAGCGCGACGAGGTGAGCACCTGGTCGCGGCTCGGCTTCCAGCGCGAAGGCAGCATCCCTGGCTTCTACAAGCGCAGCGACGCCTGGATCCTGGGCACGGTGGTCCCGCGCGAGACCGACAACCCGGACGAGTCAGGGACGCGTCCCGCGATCGCCGACAAGCGCAGCAGCGCGTCGGCCGAGCGGCAGTACCAGGCCATCCGCAAGCTGGCGAAGGAGCGGGCCGAGCAGCCACTCCCCAAGGTGAAGGTGCAGCCTGCCCGCGAGCCGGACCTGAAGAAGGCCCTGTCCGGTGCGCTGCGCAGCGGCCGGGCGCTGACCGGCTTCGAGCCGTTCGGCCGGGACGTGGAGCGACGCGCCTACGCCTGCACGGCCCGCGGCGGGTTCTCGCTGATGACCTCGGTCGAGACGCAGGCCTGCTTCAACAATGCCTTCGTGGAGCTGCTGACGGCGCCACGTAGCCCGAAAGAGGCAGCGCTGACCACGTCGGCCATCCGGCAGCTGTGCGACGAGCTGTTCGAGCAGGGCGTGGTGTGCTGCTTCTCGCTCACGCCGCTGGACGATCTCGAGCTGGGCGCGGCCTTCGTCATGAACGGCTTCCGCCGCACTGGACTGCTCGGCCAGCATCTGCTGGTGAAGGGCCAGCGCACCGACGCCTTCCTGTGGTCGAGGAAGCTGGCGTTGCCGAGCGACGGCTGACAGAGTCTGGCGGTGTTCCGCGCACGGATTCCGACGCTGGCGGCTGCAGCGGTCGTCGCCCTGTCCTCTGGTTCCACGCGGGCAGCTGCACGCGCCGTGGTCGCGACCGCGGCACCGGGCGGCGGTCAGCCGGCCCTGTCGGTCGGCTTCGAGGGCACCGGCAAACTGATTGCCAACGTGTGCGCGTCGAAGCCCTGTCCGCTCACGGGCGGGCAGGCGCTTTCGTTTCCGGCGGCGGCCCAGGCTCTGGTGGCGCACGGTCGGCTGTCGGTGGTGCCGCTCGGCGCGGGACGGCACGCGATCGTCGTCAGCGTTCCAGACAAGGCCCGCGAACGGAGCTGGGAAGCGGTCGTAGTCGCGCCGCTCGGCGGGCAGAAGCCGGACATCGTGTTCCAGGGCTGGACGGGCCTGGTGGAAGGGCAGTACGGCCTGCGCCACGGCCCGATGGTGATCGTCTCGAAGCCGGCGAAGGACGGTTCGCGACGCGTCGTCATCGGACAGCAGCGCGAAGACATGCAGCTGTGCGGACGGCCCGCGGTGCTGGCACCCAGGCTGCTTTTCTCGAAGGACCTGGAGCTGCATCCCGCGAAGGTGCAGCGCCTGAGCCAGGACGAACGCGACCGGGCGGAGAGCGTGACCGCCAAGCGCGCCGAGGGCGACGACGGCAAGGCCTACCCGCTGCTACGCGCCGTCGGCGCCACCAGCGCCGTGGGTACACCCGCGGCACTCACAGACGGCGATCCCGAGACGACCTGGGCGGAGAACCGCGGTGGCGACGGCCGCGGCGAGTTCGTGCTGATGAACGCGCCGGGAAACCTGCCCATCACCGGGCTCGACGTGATCCTCCGCCCGGCGAAGAGCGCGCCCGAGCACGGCGTGGCGCCGCGCGATTTCTGGATCGCCACGAACAAGCGGCTCGTGCACGTCACGATGCCGGAGGACGCCTGGCAGCATCCCGGGGCGCGCTACCGCATCACGCTCGAAAAGCCCCTGCACACGGACTGCGTGGCACTCGTGACGGGCGGCGCCTACGGCGCGACGCGCGATTCGCGCGTCAGCTTCGCCGAGCTGGAAGCACGCACCGAGTTCGACGCGAGCAAGCTCGATGGGCTGGTCGGCGCGCTCGCCGGCGGCGACCAGCGCGCCGTGGCGGCGGGCTCGGTACTCGGCGCGCTCGGCGGCACAGCCTTCGACGCGGTGTCGAAGCGCTTCGGCTCGCTCGACGAGGGAGGCCGGCGCGTGGCGCTCGACGTGATCGATCACGCGCCGTGCGACAAGAGCGTCCCGGTGTACCTCCAGGCGCTGCTCAGCCCCTACCGCGCGCATCGCATCCACGCGCGCGATCACATCCGGCAGTGCGGCAAGAAGAGCGCGCCAATCCTGGAAAAGGCAATACAGAGCGGACCGCCGCGCGCGCGTCCGCTGATCGCTGGCGAGCTCGCGCTGGTCGCCCCCGGCCGGGCGGTGCGCGTCATCGTTCCGCTGCTCGACTCGAAAAGCAGCGTAGAGCGCCGGCTGCTGCGCACCACGTTGGCGCACGCTTCCGATTCGCGGAAGGCGACGGCGGCGGTGCGCGACATGCTGCGCGACAACCAGCTCCCCGAGGTCGCTGCGATCGAGCTGCTGCGCTCGCTGGGCGACCGCTTGAGCGCGTACGAGCCCGAGGCGTTGAAGCAGTTCGCCCGGCTGGCCCGCCCCGGCGCGTCGTTCCGCACTCGCTACTTGCTGCTGGGACCGGCAGCCGTGCTGGCCCGGAACGACCCGACGGCAACCGCGTATCTGAAGCAGGCGCTGGCTCGTGATCCGGACGCGCACGTCCGCGCCGAAGCCGCGCGCGTGGTCGATCGGGCCACGGCGTTCCGCCAGGAGCTTCTGCACGCCCTCGCCGACAGCGGCGTGCGCGTGCGCGAGGCCGCCGTACAGACGCTCGGCGCGGGGCGCGCCACGTTCGCCGCACGGGCGATCGCCCAGCGGCTGGACGAGGATCGCTGGCCCCTGGTGCGAGCTGCGGCGGCGGACGCGCTCAGCAGGATGGGGCCCGACCCGGCCATCGACAAGGCGCTCGCCGACGCGCTGGACGACTCGTCGAAGGCGATACGCGCACCGGTGATCCGCGCACTGGGCGAGCGCCGTGCCCGTGCCTACGCCGAGGATGTCCGGGACGAGCTGGGCAAGAAGGACGAAGCGGTAGCAGTGCGCATGCAGGCCGCGCGAGCGCTGGGGATGATGTGCGATCTGGGCTCGCTGGACGCTCTGACGAGCTACGCGCAGAAGGCCGGCGACCGGCTCGCGTCCACGGATCTTCAATCGATCGGCTCGGCCGCCATTGTGGCCCTCGGCCGCCTCCACCCGCCGGACCTTGCCCAGCGCCTCGCCCCGCTCATGAAGCCGAACGCGCCGCGTGGCGCCCGCTTCGCTGCGCGCGCAGCGCTGGAAAAGCGCGGCGCCTGCGGCACGCGGCGCTAGGCCCGACAGCCCCCTGTTGCCGCCCCGCGTCGGCTCCTATAGTAGCCGGCCATGATCGAGCCGTGGACGCTGGTGACGGGAGCTTCCGGATTCGTGGGGTCGCGCCTGGTGAGGGCGCTGGTGGAACGCGGCGAGCGCGTGAAGGGGTTCGTGCGCGCGGGCTCCAGCCTCAAGCAGCTGGAGGGGCTGCCGGAAGATCGCTTCCAGCTCGCGTTCGGCGACATCACGGCGATGCACACCGTCTACCGTGCGCTCTCCAGGTGCGACCGGATGTACCACGTCGCAAGCAACTTCAAGATGTGGGACTCGAACCCCGACAACATCCTGAAGCCCGCCATCGAGGGCACGCGCGCCACGCTCGAAGCCGCGAAGAAGCGCAAGCTCTCGAAGGTCGTGGTGACCAGCAGCACCGCCGCGCTGGGCTCGGAGCCGAAGCCAGAGCCGATGGACGAGACGCACGAGTTCAACCTGAAGGACCCGGAGACGTACATCCGCTCCAAGCACGAGGCCGAGCAGGTCGCGCACGAGTTCGCCGCGGAAGGGTTGCCGGTGGTGATGGTGCTGCCCAGCGGCATCGTCGGTCCCGGCGACTGGAAGCCCACGCCCACGGGCGCGAGCATCGTGCAGTATCTGAAGCTCTCGCCAGCCATGCGCGCGCCGGTCACCGAAGGCGGGCTCAACTTCGTGGACGTGGACGACGTGGTGCAGGGCCACATGCTCGCTATGGACAAGGGCACGGTGGGCGAGCGCTACGTCCTCGGCGGCGACAACGTCACGTTCGAACAGATGTTCGCGACGCTCAGCGCACTGACCGGGCTGGCCCCGCCAATGCGGATCGGTCAGGGCTGGGTCTCGCTGGCCGCTGCGTTGATGGAGCTGAACGCGAACCTGGGCGGTGGCAATCCGACGGTCACGCGGCGGATGGCGCGCGACTTCGCGTTCTCGTACGTCTTCGTGACCAGCGAGAAGGCGGAGAACGAGCTCGGCTACACGCACCGTCCAGCGCGCGAGGCACTGGCGCGCTCGGTTCGCTGGTACCTGGAGAAGGGCTACGTGCCCGACAAGGCCGCGCGCCGCGTGCGGCTGGAGCTCAGGCAGGCGTGAGCGCGGCCGGAGCCGTCCGCGACTCGAGTGTCTTCGCCGAGCTCTGGCGCGGGCTCCTCATGGGAAGCATCGCGGCCGGCGTCGCAGCGCTGCCGGCAGCCTTCCGCGCGTCCCACGCCGCCGCTTCGTTGGGCGGCTGCTGGATCGCGCTGGCCGGCTCCACGGCGCTCCTGCTCGCCCCGGCGGTGGGTGCGTTCAGGGCGGCGCGGCCGATGCCACGCGCGGCGGCGACGTTGCTGGTGGGGCTGCTTCTCGCGACGGGGCCCCTCGTGATCTTCGCGCGGCTCCTGAAAGCGACAACGCACTACCGCCCCCTCGGCGGAGCGACGTTCGCGATCGTGGCGACGGGCGTGCTGCTCGGTTGCTTTGCGCTGAGCGGACGACTCGTCGCGGCGTCACATTCGGGCTCGCGACGCCGCGTCGCCCAGCGGCTGCTGGTCGTGCTCGCGGCCGCTTCCGCGTTGACCGGCCTCGCTCTGGCGGCGCCGGCCGTGGGAGCCGGCGGCCTGCGCGCGGGGATCTTCGACGGCGCACTCGCCGTCGCGCTGGGGCTCGCGGCGGCGCTGCCCAGCGCGTCGGGATGGCTGCCGGCGCCGCGCGCGAGGCTCGCCGGTCCCGTCGTATGGTTGGTGCTGGTGATCGCCGGCGCGGGCGTGCTGCATTTCACGCCGGCGGTCCGCGCCGCATGCTCGGCTCGCTCGCCGGTGCTGCTGGGCCTTCCTGGCTGGCTCGGCTGATCGGCCGGGCATAATCGACGCTGTCCACGGGTTTCCAGGGTGGTTTGACCGGGGCACTGCCGGTGGCTAGGTTTCCTGTCATCAGGTCGGTCCTGGTTGCCGGGCGGCGCTAGATCGACAAGAACGCCGCCTGCCCTGGAACCAGGAAACAAGGAGCCGTCATGTATCCCCAGCAGTATTCGTCCCAGCCGCAGGCCTACGCAGGCAGCTACGCCCGGAGCGGGCCTGCCAAGCTCGCATTCTTGCGCAAGGTCTATGCGCTGTTCACGACCAGTGTCGTGGCGGCGGCAGCAGGCGCCATGTTCGCGCTGTATGCCGGAGCAGGCTCGTCCGCAGCCACGGTGCAGCTCTCCGACGGGACGGTGCGCACGATCCCGCCGCTCGTGGCCATGCTCTCGAGCGGCGGCTTCATCGCGTGGATCATCGTGGTGGCGGTGCTGTTCGGCGCGTTCTACGGCGCCAGCGCGGTCAGCCGGACGCCGGGCGTGAACCTGGTGGCGTTGCACGGCGCCGCGTTCATCAGCGGCGTGTTCATCGCTCCGATGATCTTCTTCGCGCTGCTGATGGCCGCGCAGGGACAGACGCTGGTGGCCTCGCCGGTGCGCGACGCGTTCCTGCTCTCGACCGTCGCTTTCGGAGGACTGAGCGCATACGCGCTCCTCTCGAAGAAGGATTTCTCGTACCTGGGCGGCTTCTTGTCGATGGGCTTCTTCGTCGTGCTCGGCGGGCTCGTTCTTGGCTTCTTCCTGCACTCGAGCGTGTTCGCCCTCGCGATCGACAGCGTGGCAGTGCTGCTGTTCGGCGGCTTCATCCTGTACGACACGTCGAAGATCCTCCGCTCCGGCAACGACAATCCGGTAGGCGCGGCAATCCTGCTCTATCTGGACTTCTTCAACCTGTTCATCTTCCTGCTCAGCATCCTGAGCAGCCGCCGGAACTAGCAGCACCTACATCCCGCCCGCGAACCCCCGCCGGAATCCTCCGCCGGGGGTTCATGGCTTTGTGCTCCTCCGGACGCCTGTACGTGCGTGTCGCACACCCCGGCCGACCGGCGCCGCGCGTTGACGCAACGTCGGTTCATTCCTAGATTTGGACCTTCGCCCGGCCAGCTTGGCGCGGGCGGAGGAGCCGCTCACGGTGAGCCGCTCCCAGCCCGAACGATAAGCGATGCGTATTCGTCCCGGCGAGCCGCTCAGCAGCCGACCCGGCGTCGGGCGTGGCGTTGTGCGGCAAGGGCCAGGCCGTGACGCGGCTCTCCCGAAGGCGCCGCGCGTGATCAGCACCTCCCCGGTCGCGCCGCGTGCGCGGCGCTGGCTGCGCCACGCGCTCGCCCTTCTGATGGTCGTCGGGCTGCTGCTTCTGAGCGCGATGGGCTGGGCGCAGCTGCCCGGGGCGGGCACGGCCGCTGCGGCGCCTCCGCCGGCGCCTCCCGCCGCCGTGCGCACCGGCACGACATCCATCGAGAGCACGCCTCCCAAGGGCGCCCCGAAGGCCGCGCACCCGCCTCCGGACGCACCACGGCTGAGCGGCGAGTTGCCGCGCGTGCCGCACGCTCCCTCCAGCTACAACACGTACGACGGCGGCTGGATCCACTTCGCCTATCCGCCGTCGGTGCGCGAGCGCGTGCAGCCCCTGATCGCGAAGGCCGACCAGGCACGCGCCCAGCTCACGGCGCGGCTGGGCGAGCAGGTGCTCCAGCGCGTGAGCGTGTACGTGGCGCGCACGCCGGGCGAGATGGCCACGCTGGCTCCCGACGGCGCGCCCTTCCCGAAGTACGCGGCGGGCGTCGCCTACGGACAGATCGGACTGGTGCTGCTCAGCATCAACCCGGTGCACCCGAACGACGATCACGATCTGGGCGAGATCTTCCGCCACGAGCTCGCGCACGTGGCGCTGCACGACGCGGTGAACGGCCACCCCGTGCCGCGCTGGTTCAACGAGGGCTTCGCGGTGTTCGCTTCGGGCGAGAGCTCGTTCGTGCGCCTGCACACGCTGTGGACCGCCACGCTCGCCAACAACCTGATCCCGCTGCGAAAGCTCGATCGCACCTTCCCGGCGAACGAGGTCGACGCCTCGGTGGCCTATGCCGAGTCGGCGGACGTGGTGCGCTACCTGCTCCGGCAGCAGGACCGCCATCGCTTCGTGGCGATGATCCAGCGCATGAAGAGCGGCGAGGGCTTCCAGCACGCGATGGAAAGCGCGTACGACATGGACATCGCCAATCTCGAATACGACTGGAGACAGGACGTCGCCAAGCGCTACACGTTCTGGCCGGTGTTCTTCAGCGGGGGCGCCATCTGGATGGGGGTGGTGGGGCTGGTGATCTGGAGCTGGAAGCGGCGCCGCCGCCGCGACAAGGCCACGCTCGAACGCTGGGCGAAGGAAGAAGCGGCCGAGGACGATCTCAAGCGCCGCATCGCCCTCGCCAACCAGGAGAACGCGCGCGTGCACATCGTGCTGGCGCGTCACAGCCAGCGCTCGAGCTCGCCCGACATGCGTCCATCCTCGCCCGACTCCGGCGTGCCCAAGGTGGAGCACGACGGCCAGTGGCATACGCTGCACTGACGCTCGCCGCCTAGCGCCGCACCTGTTCGCGCACGACACGCAGGCGCTGGGTCTTGTCGCCCCGCGCCAGGTCGACGAGCACGTCGCTACCGACGGGGCCGCTCAAGCGGATACGGGCGTCGCGCATGGAGCGGAGCGGGACACCGTCCACGGCCGTGATCACGTCGCCCGCGCGGAGGCCGGCGTGCTCGGCCTGGCTGGCATCGGCAACCTGGACGATGACGACCTCGAGCGAATCGCCCGCCCCGCGCGCGCCCAGCGTCACGGCGATGCTGCCGCCGCTGGCCGGTTCGTCGTCGTTCGCACCCGGGGAAAGCCGGATGGTAACGCCCGTGGTCGATCGGTCGGGATCGACCTCGACGCCCCGCGCGCGGCCGCGCCCCACGTCGGCGGCGTACGCTCCCAGGTCGATCTTGCCTGGATCGACGCCTTCCAGCTTGAAATGCCCCTGTGTGTCGCTGACCGCCATGCCCGGCGGTGTCGCCCCCGCCGGCAGATAGGCGGGCGCGACACCGACCGCGACGCGCGCTCCGGCGACCGGCTGGCCCTTGGCGTCGACGACCGTTCCCTGCACGGTAGCCGGCGGCGAAAGGTCGACGCCCGGAAGCTCGAACGGGCGATCAGCGCGACCTGTCCGCTCGACCTTGGCGTCGATACTGCGGGTCGCGTACTCGGGGTGGCTCACCACCAGCCGTACCGGACCCGGCGTGACATCGCGAAGGGTGTAGCCGCCCTGACCGTCGGTGAGAGCGGACTTGCGCATGCCGTCGGCGACGAGAGTGACGCTGGCACCCTGGAGGTACTGGTGGCCGCGCACGGCGGTGACGACTCCGTGCACCAGCACGCCGTGGCCCAACTTCACGGCGAGCTCGGCCGGCGCCGCGTCGGTCGTGACTGTGCTGCGCGCCCAGCCCGGCGCCTCGACCAGCACGCGCAGCGCAAGGCCCTTGGCATCCGGCACGCTCAGCGTCCCGTCGGCGGTGGTGAACAGCGTGCGGCGCAGCGGCGTGTCCGGCTCCAGCGACAGCACGGTGACCTGGGCGGCGTCGACAGGCTGATCCTCGTCGTCGGTCACCTTGATCTGTACCGCGTCGCGAAGCGCGGGCAGCTGGATCTCGATTTCCTTGTGCTCGCCCTCCTTCACCTTGATGGTCTTCTTCATCACGATGCGCGACAGGTCCTCGGGGCGGGCGAGCGACAGCTGCACCTCGTCGGGCACGGCGGCGAAGGCGAACGTGCCGTCCTCCGCGGTGATCGTGGTCTCCTGACGCGTGCCCTTGACGGCGGTGAGGTCGACGCGTGCGCCGCCCACGGGCTGGTCGTCATCGTCGATGACCCGGCCTTCGAGGGCCCCGCCGGCGAGCAGCACGATCTTGACCGTCGCCTTGCCGCCAGGTGCGAGCGTGACGGTGTCGCTTACCGCTTCCACGTAGGCCGGGTGGCGCACCAGCGCACGCATGCGCCCCGGCGTCACCGGGTGCGCGCTGAAAGTACCGTCGAAGCCTGTGACCCAGGGTGCGATCGCGATCTCCTCGCTGTCCTCGTCGTCGGCAGCAGCGTTCGTGGTCGACGGCAGGGGCGCGATGCCCCCGACCAGCGGAATAGGCGGAACCGGACCCGGCATCACCCCCAGCTCGCCCGCCGGGATCAGCGGCACCGGCCCAGGCAGCGCCCACTCGAAATGACGGCGGCGGAACGACATCAGCATGGGCGTCTCGCTCACCGGGAAGCCCTGCATGTCTGTGCCGATGATCTCGATCGTGGCGCCATCGACGGAATCGCCCTTTGCGTCCACAACGCTGCCCTCGAGCGTGGCGCCCTTCAGGAGCGGGATCTGCACCGGACCGTCGAGCGGCTCGGGGACGGGCACGCCCGAGCGGGGAACGAAACCGTCCGCGCGCGCAGCCAGCATAGCGGGCCCGGGCGCCAGCGGACCCAGCGTGACCGTCCCGTCCGCACCAGAGCGCCCGCGCATGGGGAACGAGCTGATGCCGGATTCGACCAGCACCACGTCGGCGTCGGGGACGACGACGGGATGATCGCCTGCACCGTCCGTGACGACCGCGGTGACCACGCGTCCCTCGTACACGCGCAGCACCAGTGTCTGGTGCTGCCCACGTTCAAGCTCGACGCCGACCAACGTGTCGGACACCAGCTTGCCCTTCTCGGCCTTCAGGTCGTAGGTGCCCGCGAGCAGACCGGCAATGCGCGCACTGCCCTTGCCGTCGGTGGTCGCACTGCGCGCCGGCCACAGGTTGGAGCCCGCGATGATGACCGACGCATCGGCGACCGGCGAACCCGTCGTGGTTTCGACGCGTACCTCGAGCGAGCCGAGGCGGCGCAGCGTGATCGTCAGGTCGTTCGTGACATCGGGACGGGTCACCGACTCGTAGCCGCGCGCACTCACCTTGACGACCCAGGGCGCAGCGCCGAGTCGCGTCAGATGCGCAGCGCCGTCGAGCCAGTGAGCGCGCCGAACGGAAGTGGATCAGCTGCGGTGACGAGCACGGTGGCGCGCGGCAGCGCCTGGCCCTTGTCGTCGCGCACGCTGACCGTCAGCTTGTGGGCCACCGGCAGCGTCACCTCGGCCGTGCGCTCCTCGCCGCCGAGCACGAGCCGTGTCGAGCTGCGGGCACGCCCCGGCGCGTCGGCGACCACCCAGGTCGCACCGCGCGGCAGGTGGTCGACGACGACGCGTCCCGCGGCGTCGGTGCGTCCGCTCCCCGCGAGGTAGTAGCGTCCACGCTGCTCCCAGAAGATGCGCACCGTCGCCCCCTCGAGCGGCGCCGGGGCGCATCCCGGGGCCGTGCCGCCGTCCGCCGCGGGCTTGCAGCGTCCGGAGGCGCGCGCGCCGACGCGCACCGTGAGCCGGGCGTCGCGCGCCGACGCGTGGACCGGCGGAGCCGGCACGGAGGGACCCGGGGTCCACGGCGAGAGCGCCACGTCGAACAGTCCCACCACGAAAGCCAGGCAGGCGATCATCGCTGAAACAACGATGATCCGGTCAGTGGCCCGGCGCGCGTTCACGTCCGCGACGATAACGCCTGGGCCAGAGAAGCGCTTCCTCGCTGGCTTGGTGACTCCGACCGAGCGGCGCTAGACTGGCAGGATGCGTGCGATAGTCCGCTCGCGCTTGCTGGGCGTGGCGTGCCTCTCCGCTGCCCTGGCGGGCTGCGGGTCGTCGCCCGAGCACCCGCCGCGTGCGGGCAGCGGCTTCGACGGGGGCGGCAGCGGCGGAGCGTCTTTCGACGCCGGCGGGCGCGACGGGCCGCCCAGCCCCGACGCCGGTGGTCTGTGCGGCAACCAGGTCATCCCGGCCGTGCAGAGCCGGCCGAATCTGTACTTCGTTCTCGACCGCTCGGGCAGCATGGCCGACCCCCTGCCGGGCAGCATCTACAACAAGTACGTCAACGCGCGCCTTGCGCTCAAGGATCTGCTGCTAGCCGTCGGCCACCGGGTCCAGTACGGCGCGGCCGTGTTCCCGGCCCCCGGCGCGTCGCCGGCGGGTTGTTCGCCGGGAGCCGAGGTCTTTTCCACCCGCGCAGGCGATCCGCCGAGCTACGCGGCCCACGGCGAGACAGGTCCCGTGCTGTCCTCGCTCCTGGCGCGGCTTGCGAAGTACTCGCCGGACGGGGGTACGCCCGTGTCCGCGACGCTGGAAGCGCTCGCCCCGACGCTGCTCGGGCTCCAGGGCGACACCTACGTCGTCCTGGCAACCGACGGCGCGCCGAACTGCAACGCGCAGGCGAGCTGCGCTACGGACGAGTGCATGCTCAACCTGGCCGGAACGACGATCGGTACGCAGCAGTGCGACGCCAGCTTCAACTGCTGCGACCCCGCCAATGTGCAGAACGGACAGCTGCAGTGCGTGGACGGACCGGCGAGCATCGCTGCGGTCCAGAAGCTCGCCGCCGCGGGCGTGAGGACCTACGTCATCGGTATGCCCGGCAGCGAGCTTTTCTCGTCCGTTCTCGACAGCCTGGCGGTCGCCGGGGGCGAAGCTCAGCCCGGCTCGCCGCGCTACTACCCCGTCAAGAACACCTCGGACCTGACCGACACGCTCAAGAAAATCGGCGTGGACGTCGCCATTAGCTGCGACATCTCGTTCGATTCGGCGCCGCCCGACCCGAACCTGGTCAACGTCTATTTCGACCAGAAGCTGGTGCCGTCCAGTCCGACCGACGGCTGGGTCTGGACGGACAGCACGTCGATCCAGCTGCGAGGGGCGGCCTGCGACGAGCTCTTGAGTGGCGCAGTACTGCAGGTGCAGGTCGTCGCGGGATGCCCCACAACCGTCCGGTAGGGGACACGCCACTCGCGCCTACCCGCAGTGGCGGCTAGCATAGCAGCGTGACCTCCGAGCCGGATATCGAAGGGCTGCGCCGGGAGATCGATCGAATCGACCAGCTGCTTCTGGAACTGTTCGCGGCGCGCGTACGCGCCGTACTCTCGGTCGGCGACTACAAGCGCGCCTGCGGCATCCCGGTCTACGACCCGGAGCGCGAGCGAAGCCTGCTCGACAGCCTGTGCCGCGCCACCGAGCCTCCGCTCGATGCGGACACGGTTCGCCGGCTGTTCGAACGCGTCATCGACGAGTCCCGCCGTATCGAGCAACATCACGTGAACCGGCGCTAGGCGCCGTGTCCGGGGCAGACAGCGGGCGCACGGTCCAGAACGGCCGGCCTATTTCGCAGGCGCCGCGTCGAAGTCGAAGGTGACCGGGGCGTTCGGGGCCACCTTCTGGCCGAGCGCACCGAGGGTCTTGGCCGCGAGCTTCTCGATTGTCTCGCGTGGCTTGATGTCATGGGCTTTCAGGCCCACCTCGACGGGCGCGGTAGTCTCGACGTGGACCCCGACGGGCTTGTCGCCGCTGAATTTGAACGTCGCTTCCAGCTTGGCGGTCTTCTTCACCTTGCGCCCGTGCAGGCGGAAGTCGCCGGTCACGGTCAGCGTGATCTTTCTCTCGTTGCCCTTCATGGCGAGCACGTTCTTCTGCGAGGCACTGGCCACCTTGTCGAGCTTGAACTCGACGTAGCGATTGGACTTTCGCATCGCCTCGGGCGCGTCGTCGGAGATCTGCATCCAGGTCCGCATGTGCTCGTTCTGCCGGTCGTTCTTCGTCTCGTCACCGAACTTGGCGTGATCGGTCTCGCGCTTTGCGTGATAGAGGGCGAGCTTGTCGAGATCCACCTTGATGAGGCCGTTGCTCCGGGTGATGTCCGACAGGTCGAGATACAAGTCGCCTGAAATCGAGGCCGGCGCCTTGCCGTGGATGCGCTCGATCGGCGCCGCCATCAGAAAGTCGACGTTGCTGGACTTCGTCTCGACCTCGAACTTCGCCGAGACCTTGGATTGCGGCTTGGCGGGAGCCAGCGACGAGGACACGGGCGCCAGATTGCCGGAGGGCTTGTCGTCACATCCGGCGATACCGAGCCCGACCACGGCCGAAAGTCCCAACGCCACCCACTTCATGCTGCCATTCCGCATTGTCTCTCCTCTCTGCATAGCACCTAGTACGGGCGACGCGGCGCATGGTTTCAGCCCCTCGTTCTGCCCGGGAGCGTGCGCCCTCGAGCCCGGCGCCGGCCTCAGGGAGCCAGAATCGCCGAACCCCACGGCCCGAGCGTCACGCTGATATGCCCGCCGCTGACGGTCACGTCGGGGCCTCCCAGACGGTCGTGCAGGGTCGTGCCGTCGGCAAGCGGCAGGCTCGCCGGCAGCGGCACGTCCGTGGTCGCCTGCAACGTGTTCTTGCTGAGCGCGACGATCGCGACCTTGTTGTCGGTGGTGACGCGGGCGTACGCCAGGAAGGGGTCGGTCGCGAGCAACGTCTCGTAGTCGCCGCGGCGCAGCGCCACCAGCTGCTCGCGCGCCTGTCCGAGCTTCTGCGTGTGGGCGAGCTCCATCTTCTCGTTGGCGCTGAGCGTCCCGGAGTCGCCCCGCCACATGGCGCGGTTGCCGGGGTCCACGCCGCCCCACTGGCCGTACTCGTCGCCGTAGTAGAGCAGCGGCGCGCCCGGCAGCGTGAGCAGCCACGACAGCGCGAGCTCCTCGCGCTGGTAGGGCTCGACGTCCGGCGGCGGACCGGCGACGTTGGTCCACTGGTTGCCTGGGATGCTGCCGTCGTAGCCCGGCTGGCCGCGGTAGGTGGCGAGCGTGATGAAGCGCGCCGTGTCGTGACTGCCGATGAACGGCGTCATGATGGCGTCCTTCGGGTACTCGCCGAGGCTCCCCTTGGTCCAGAAGTCGGCGTGGATCAGGCCGTGGTTGTCGTTGGCGAACACGCGATACGGAACCGCGTGGTAGAGGACGAAGTCGAACTGCCCGTCGAGCTTGTGCGTGCCGATGTACGAGCTGATGGGGTCGTACTGGTCCGCGTTGCACGCGACGGAGCCGCAGTCGTTCCAGCCCATCGCCGTCTCGCCGGTGAGGAAGTAGCGCGTGCCAGCCGCCTCGAACTCGTTGTGGAGCTTCGTCGAGAGGTTCGTCACCGCGACCTCCTCGACGTGCTTGACCGCGTCCACGCGCAGGCCGTCGAGATCGAAGGTGTCCAGCCACCACACCGCGTCGCCGACGATCTGGTGCGCCGCGTCGGTCACCGTCCAGTTCACGTCGGGCAGGTAGTCGGCGAACAGGCAGGAGAGTCGATGCGAGGTCCAGTCGCAACCCGACGTGCCGCACACGCAACCGGTGCGGAACCAGTCCGGATGCGCCGAGAAGTACTCGTGCTCCTTGTGCACGTGGTTCACGACGAAGTCCATGAGCACGCGGATGCCGTGCTTGTGCGCTTCGGTCACCATCGCGTGCAGAGCCTTGGCGCCGCCGATACGCGGGTCGACCTCGCGCGCGCGGATCGGCCAGTAGCCGTGATAGCCGGTGACCCTGTGCGTGCCGTCCGACGCCAGGTACGGGTCCTGGGGGTTGGTCTGGTACGGCGTCAGCCACAGCGCCCGCACACCGAGCTGGTCCAGCGTGCCGGCGGCGATGCTGGCGCGCACGCCCTGTAGGTCACCGCCCTTCCATTCCGTACGCGGGTCCTGCACGCCGGGCGTGGGCGGTGCGTTGTTCGACGGATCGCCGTCCTTGAAGCGGTCGGTGACGATCATGTAGATGAGCGCGTCCCGCCACTCGAAGGGATCGGCCTCGACCCAGAACACCAGCCTGAGCGGCTCGGCGACCTTCTTGCCCTTGGTGTCGGCGGCGGTGAGCTCGATCGTGTACTTGCCGTCCGGAAGCTTTCCCACGTCGATGCCGATGCTGCCCTTCTTTGCGTCGATCGAGAGCGCAGAGGCATCCACGGGGCTCGTCTCGTCCTGGTAGCGCAGCGTGGCGCTCACGCTCTTCGGGTCGAGCGCGGTGCCGCTGACGGGCGGCACGTAGCTCACCTCTGCCGTGAAGTGTCCCGCGCCCGCCGCGCTGCGCTCGGTCTTGTGGGAGTCCGCCTTCAGCGAGGGCAGCGTGCAGTCCGGGACCTCGACTGCGGAGTTCTCGGTGCCGTCGACGTACTTGCGGTAGCCCTGCTCCGGGTCGAGCTGCCAGTTGTCACCGTCGAGTACCAGCTTGTAGCCCCAGAATCCGGGCTCGAGCTTCAGCGTGATGTCGTAGCCGCCGCTCGCGTCGGGGCCCTGCATCTCGGCCTGGGTCTTGTCGAAGCTGTTCCACTCGCCGGCCACTGCGACGCTGGCCACGGCGGTTCCCGCAGGCGGCTGGTAGTGGAAGGTCGTTGGGCACAGCACTCCCGAGCCGGTGCCGCCCGATCCGGCAAAGCCATGCGGGCCCTGCGGCGGCGCGTCGGATGAACAGCCAGCACCGACGCCCAGCAGCAGAGCCGCGAGCACGACCACGATGGACCCCAGCGCGCGGCGCCATGTGGGGGAAGCAAGAGAAGGCACGAAGCCTAGGTTACCGCAGACGCAGGCCAGGCACCGGCGCCCCCACGGGGGAGGGAGCGGCGCTGACCCGACCCGCGAGCGCAGCTCCGGAGACCCCTCGGTTTTCCCTTATTGCGGACTGGATTCGCTTGGAGAGGATCTGGGTAGGCCCATGACCGTTCTTCCCCTACAGCCTCTGGTGGCCGACCCGCCGGCCGACCGCATCGCATCCGAGGCATCCGACACTGAAGCGGAGCTCCTGCGGGAAACGCTGGTGGTCGCGCTGAATGCGATCCCGACGGCGGCTTTTGTCGCGCGCCACACCGGAGACGTCCTCCTGGCCAACGCCCGCGGCCGGGAGTGGCTCGCGTCCAGTCCGGACGAGCTGACCGGGCTCCTCGCGGCAGCCGTGAGCTCCGCCAGACAGAGCGAAGCTCACGACATGTTCCAGGTCTCGCCCATCCGCACGCGCACCGCGACGCTTTCCTATCTCGTGGTCGAGCACGCTAGCGACAGCGACAGCGAGCGTCGGGTGGCAGCTGCGGCCAATCGCTGGCAGCTCACCCGCGCCGAGTCCCGCGTGTTCCGCCGGCTCGCGGGAGGCATCTCGAACAAGGCTATCTCCTGCGATCTCGACTGCTCGGTGCGGACCGTCGAGCTCCACGTCTCGGCGATCCTGAAGAAGGCCCAGGCCAGGAGCCGCGCGGCGCTGATCGTCAAGTTGTGGGGCGACTCGCTGCAGGCTCAGCCGGGCTGACGATCAGCGGCGGCGTGCCGCGCGCTACGCCAGGCTTCGGGCAACGCGTCGGTCCAACGCTTGAACGCGCGATGGAACGCGCTGGGATCCGAATAGCCCAGAAGCCAGGAGACTCGTCGAACGCAGCACCGAACTCGACCGGAACGCCAAACACGCGCGCGTACTCGGCCGCTTCGGGAGGTTCTCCGTGGCGGAAGCGCACGCACTCGAACTCCAGGCCCGGGATGTAGCGCGAACCGTTGACGACGAAGTCGCAGAACGACATCTGCGCCATCTGCACGTGGGCCGGGCGCTCGGGCCCGTACTGCTCGTATGTCACGCGCGCGCGCTCACCCTCGACGAACATCTCGTAGTGCTCGCCCTCGGCCCACATGCGTTGGTAGCGGAAGACGCGCTCGAGCACCGCGCCAGCGCGGCCAGCCTCGCCCACGCGGTGGGGCCGACGGCTGCTCCTCGCTTCGAAACCGATGCCATAAATGACAGGGCGCAGAGTATCAGCCCTTCTGGCGTGGATCATCAGTGCCAGGAGCGGCCGGGCGAGGTAGGTTGTCGACATGCAGCTGGTATCGAGCCCCCGCGTCGAGAAGGTCCGCGGCTGGGTCCTGGCCGTGGTGGTGCTCTTCGTGGCGCTCGCGGTCGCGGCGCCCGCTTCGGCGGCCAAGTCCATCACCGAGCTGGTCCACCGTGCCGACCACGTACTCCGCGGCAAGACCAGCGCAGCGCTCCTGACGATGCACGTGCACACCAAGAGCTACGACCGCACCTACAGCATGGTGTACTGGGGCGACGAGCGGAGCAGCAAGAGCCGCGCTCTGATCAAGGTGCTGGGTCCGGCGCGCTGGCGCGGCCACGGGACACTCAAGATCGGCGGACGCCTCTCGCTCTACGATCCGTCCAGCGATCGCGTCACGGTGCTGTCGAGCTCGATGCTGGGCGACAACTGGATGGGCAGCCACTTCACCAACGACGACCTGGTGAAGGAAACGGATCTAGCCGAGGACTACGTCGCACACATGGAGAAGACGTGGGTGGCCGACGCCGACGGGAAACCGGCACGCTACTACCGCGTCAAGCTCGACCCCACGCCGAAGGCCCCCGTCGCCTGGAATCACATCACGGTCCAGCTGTACGAACAGGGTTCGCACGTGATCCCGACGCGCGAGGAGTACTACCGTCGCGCCGGCCAGAAGACGCCCACCCGTACTCTCACCATGAGCGACGTGAAGGACATGAGCGGAAGGCTGGTACCGACCAAGCTCGTGATGCACGTCGCGGCCAAGCCCGGCGAGTACACGGAGCTCGCCTACAAGAAAGTACGCTTCGACGTCAACGTTCCGGCGAGCAAATTCACCGAGCAGGCACTCCGCCAGTAGGCCATCGCATGACCAACAGCTTTGGCCTGTTGCTCGCGATCGCGTGGCGCAATCTCGGCCGCAACCGTCGGCGCACACTGATCGCCGGCGCGGGCATCGCGCTGGGAGTCGGCATGTGCATCGCGAGCTTCGGCGTGATGGACGGCATGAGCACCGACATGGTGCGCTCCATCACGGACGTGCAGCTCGGCCACATCCAGGTGCACGAACCCGGCTTCTCGGCGCGCCCCAAACTGGAGCTCGCGTTCGACAAGGCGACGGACCGCACTCGCGCCGCCGAGCACACCCGGGGCGTCGAAGCGGTCAGCCCGCGGGTGCTCGGCTGGGCACTCGCCAGCACCCGGCGGCAATCGACCGGCGTCCAGCTCGTCGGAGTCGATCCCGCGCGCGAGGCCAGGCTGACGAAGCTCGACCGGCGTGTCTCGAAGGGGCGCTACCTGCCCCAGGCAGCGACGCCCTGGGCGGCAGCCAGGAAGCTGGACCGGAAGCAGAAGAAGCTCGACCAACAGCTGACCCAGAGCGAGACCGAGCGGGCAGAAGCCGAGATCGAGGCGCTGGCGGGCGGCGGCGCCACCCATGAGCCCGCCGACAAGCTCCCCAGCGCGCAGAAGCTCCGGACCAGCACCCAGGAGCTGCTCCAACAGGTGGCGCCGAAACCCGATTCGCCGCCCCCGCTCTTGCTGGGCGACAAGCTGGCCCGCAAGCTGCAGGCCAAGCCGGGCACGCGCGTCAGCCTGATGGCCCAGAACCTCGACGGCGACCCGGTGAACATCGAGTTCCGCGTGGTCGGCATCCTGCACACCGGCGACAGGGCGCTCGACAACGTCCGGGCCGTCGGCAACCTCGCGGACGTGCGGCGGCTGCTCGCCCTGGGCGACCGCGCGCACGAGCTGGCGATCCGTCTGCGCGATCCCGAAGCCGCAGCGTCCGTGGCGCAGTCCCTGGCGGCGGAACCGGCCTTCAAAGGGCTCGATGTGAAGACGTGGACCCAGCTCCGGCCGGACGTGGTCGCGATGGTGCAGACCAACAGCGTGACGACTGCGGTGATGGTAGCGATCATCTTCGCGATCGCCGCCATCGGCGTGGCGGACGCCATCCTGATGGCGGTGTTCGAGCGGCACCGCGAGCTCGGCATGCTCAAGGCGGTCGGCATGCGCCCGGCGTCCATCGTGCTGATGGTGACGACCGAGACCTTTCTGCTCGGGCTGGGCGCCTCGCTAGCGGGGCTCCTCCTGGGTGTCGGCATCGACCTGTGCATCGGGCACTACGGCATCCCGCTCGGCGGCTTGAGCAGCACCACCCTGGCCGGCGCAACCATTCCGCCGGTGCTGCACGCGACCATCACGCCCTAGGGCGTGCTTCTGCCACTGGTCATGATGGTGTTGATGGCGCTCCTGGCGGCGCTATGGCCAGCCTTCGTCGCGGCGCGCACGGAGCCCGTCGTTGCCATGAGGGAGCGGTAGAAAGATGGTCTTCCGGCTGGCTTTCAGGAACTCGCTCAGGAACCGGCGCCGCACGCTGCTCACCGCCATCGCGATCTCGCTGTCCTTCGCGCTGCTGCTGGTGTTCCTCGGAATCGGCGACGGCGTGCATGAGAAGATGGCCGAGATCGGCGTCAGCATGGGCCTGGGCGACGTGGTGGTGCACGCCGAGGGCTACAGCGACGACCCCACCCTCGATCGCCTGGTAGAGAACCCCGATGCGATCGAAAAGGCGATGCTCGGCGTGCCGGGAGTGCTGCACGTCGCCCCCCGCCTGCGCACGGATGCGTTGCTCACTGCCGGCGCTACCAGCGTCGGCGTCGCGTTGTCCGGCGTCGACCCCGCCATCGAACGCCAGGTCTCGAAGATCGACTCCCCAGAAGCGATGATCGCCGGTCACGCCCTCGCGCCCCGGCAGGGCCCACGTCCTGGAAGCGCCCTGCCACCTGTCGTGATCGGCAAACAGCTGGCTCACACGCTGGGCGTGGAAGTCGGCGACCGCGTCACGCTCACGCTGCGCCCGGCGGGCGGCGGCGACACGCGGAGCGGGGCCTACGAGGTGCACGGCATCTTCTCCACCGGCGTCCAGGAGTTCGACGCATTCTGGGCCGAAGTGCCGCTTTCCGACGCCCAGCGGCTCGCCGCGGCGGGACACGGCGTCAGCATGCTGGCCGCTATCCTCGGCAACATCTCGGACACGCCGCAGGCGACCGCGCGGATCGAGAAGGCACTTTCAGGGAACAGCGTGGAAGTGTTGCCGTGGATGAAGGCGGCACCCGACCTCTACGCTTTCATCGTCGTCGACGAAGGCGGCCTCTACGTGATGATGGCGATCGTGTTCGTGGTCGTGGCAGCCGGCATCCTGAATACGCTGTTGATGAGCGTGATGGAGCGCACGCGCGAGTTCGGGGTGATGCTGGCGCTCGGCACCACGCCGGGGCGCATCCTGGCTGTCGTGATGAGCGAAGCGTTTCTGCTGGGGCTCTTCGCCACCGCGGTGGGGTTGGGGCTGGGGCTGCTCGGCAACCATCACTTCGCGACCACTGGCATCGACATCCAGCAGTGGATGGGCTCGGGCTCGGAGATGGGCGGCATCATGCTACCGAAGCACCTCTACGCGCACCTGTACCTGTCGAAAGTCCTCTGGAGCTCCGCCATCATCCTCGGGCTGGTGATGCTTGGAGCGGTGTATCCCGCGCTGCGCGCAGCGCGGCTACAGCCCGTGGAGGCGATACGCCATGAGTGAGCAGGCCCTGGCAGTGGAAGCGAAAGGCCTCCAGAAGGTCTACAAGCAGGGGCACGTGGAGGTGCACGCGCTCGGCGGCGTCGATCTCGGGATCGAGCCGGGCGAGTTCACGGCGCTGGCCGGACCCTCGGGCTCCGGCAAGACCACGCTTCTCAACCTGGTCGGTGCGCTGGACCGGCCGAGCGGCGGCAGCATCAAGGTGGGAGGACAGGATCTCGCTGCGCTGAGCGCCGCGGAGCTGGCGCGCATGCGTCGCGATCACATCGGCTTCGTGTTCCAGGCCTACAACCTGCTGCCGGTGCTCTCGGCGCTGGAAAACGCCGAGCTGGTGCTGGAGCTGCAGGGCATGCCGCGCGCCGAGTGCCGCAAGAAAGCGGTGGAGATGCTGGAGGCCGTCGGGCTCGGCGAGATGCTGCATCGCCGCCCGGGCGAGCTGTCCGGCGGGCAGCAGCAACGGGTCGCCGTCGCGCGTGCGATCGCCGCCGCGCGCACGCTGGTGCTCGCCGACGAACCGACGGCGAACCTCGACTCGAAGAGCGCCGAATCGCTGCTCGACATCATGGTGGAGCTGAACCAGAGCCACCGCCTGACGTTCCTGTTCAGCACGCACGACCCGCGCGTCATGGCCCGTGCACGCCGCGTCATCCATCTCGAGGACGGGCGCATCGTGGACGAACAGCACGCGTGATGCGCTCTGCCCTGCTCGTCCTCGCGCTGTTGCTGCTCGCGGCGCCGGCTCGCGCCTTCGTGGTGAGCGAGGATCCGTTCGAGGGCAACTCCTTCACGGTGGGCGGCGCGGTGCGCAGCTACAATCTGGTGCTCAGGGGCGGGCCGCTGGAAAACCCGCTCGCACCCAAGGACTACAATCCGGCCTCGCTCTCGATCGTGGCCGTGCGCCCCAAGCTGGAGCTCAAGCGCGCGAAGTTCGACTTCACCGTCCACGACGAGCTGGTCTCCACCGCCAGCACACTGCCCACCGCGCTCGTCGGCGGTGCGCTCTCGATCGGGCAGGGCGCCGAGACACCCTCGTGGCTGCCCTTGCAGTGGACCGCTGTCGATCGCGCAAGCTACCAGCTCCGCGATCGCGTCGATTGGCTCTACGTGGGCTACACGCTCGGCGACTTCAGCCTCGAGGTCGGCCGCCAACCCGTCAGCATCGGACGCGGGCAGATCTGGACTCCGGAGGATCTGCTCGCTCCCTTTTCGCCCCTGCAGATCAACACCGAGTACAAGCCCGGCGTCGATGCGGCGCGCGTCGACTGGACGATCTCCGACCGCGCGACGCTGCTCGTGGTCGGTTCGCTCGGTGCACGGAATTCCGGGCACGACTTCCAGGCGAAGAAGGACGGCTCGGCCGCGCTGACGCGGTTCGAGCTGTCGCTCGACAAGCTGCGTCTCGGCGCCCTGGCCGGGCTGGTGCGCGGCGACGCGGTGGGCGGCATCGACCTGTTCGTCGATCTCGGTCACAAGAGCGATCTGCACGGGTCCGGCACCGTGACCTACGTGCCGGACCGCTCGCGGCGTCGCTACGGTCGCGCGGCCTTCAACCGCGCGGTGCTCGGCACCACGACGCAACCGGCGAAGAAGCTGCTGCTGACCGCCGAGATGTACTTCAACGGCTCGGGCGCGCCCAGGGCGAGCGACTACCTCTCGGAGTTTTCCAGCCCGCGCTTCGCCGTCGGCGAGGAGTACAACGTCGGACGGCTGTACGCGGGCGTGGCCGCCGACTGGGAGGTGCACCCGCTCCTGCACGCGCTGGCGAGCGCGATCGTGAACCTCGAGGACCCGAGTACGCTCATCGCACCCGAGCTCGACTACAACGTCGCCCAGAACGCCCTGCTCGTCGCGGGGGCGTTTATCCCTGTCGGCAGATCAGCGCGATACACTGGCTTCAGCCCGACCCCGCGGAGCGAGTTCGGGCTGTACCCGGAGATGTACCACCTGGACGCGAAGCTATACTTCTGAGCATTGCGCCTCACGGGCACTGGTCGGTCGTCGGGCAGTCGCTTTGCCCAACGGTCGGACAGCACACCCACACGCAGTCGGTGCTGCCGCTGGTCGTCTCGGTGGTGCTGCTCTTGGCGGCCTGGCCGCTGCCGGTCACCGTGCCCTTATCCCCGTTGCCGCTGTCGCCGTCGGTGTTGTGCCAGGGAGTGGAGCCGAGCTCGAAACCCGACAGCGCGGTCGCCGAGAGATCCACCGGACCCGCGGGCACGCACACCGTCTGCACGGCGTCCGCCTTGGCGGTACCGCTCGCCACGGAAACGGAGCACCAGCTCAGGTAGTTCTTCACGGTGAGCGCCACGGGCGTGCTGCCACCGCAGCCGCTGCTGCCGCCGGCGCCGCCCATCGACCCGCCGCTGCCGCCGGCACCGCCCATCGAGCCACCAGTGCCGCCCGTGGAACCGCCGTCGGTGCCGGCGCTGCCGCCCATCGAGCCGCCACTGCCACCCGTGGAACCCCCGCTGCCGGCGCTGCCGCCGGTCGAGCCGCCGCTGCCACCGCTAGAACCGCCGAATCCGGCACTACCGCCCGTCGAACCGCCGCTGCCCCCGCCGCCGTTGTTGGAGTCGCTGCTGCAACCAGTGGTCGCTGCAAGCGCCAGTGTCAGACCCAGAAAAGTCGTCGTTACCGTGCCGCTGAAGGATTTCATGCGGACTACCATTGTCCGCCGATTGACGACCGTCAATTGTAGCGGGGTTCTCGCTCACTCGCGGCCCCGGCCCGTTGGCCGCTTCCGGCCGCTTCCGGAGCCCTTAGCCGGGCACACCGGCGCGGAGTAGCATCGCGGGCATGCGCTCGTTTTCGTTCGCGGTCCTGGCCGGGCTGGCGGTCGCCTGCTCCGGGCACCCCGCCCCTCCGCCCGCCTCGCCGGCCCCCCCTGCGCCTGCGACGCCCAGCACGCCGCCGGCGCCGGTCGCCTCCGCGCCCTCGGCCCCTTCCCCCGCTCCAGCCATGAAGATCCCGGAGCCCATCCGGCGCGCGGTGGACGCGTCGGACCGCATCGCAGCCGATCGCGCGCTCGATGCAGGAAGACACCCGGCCGAGTACCTCGCCTTCTTCCAGATCAAGCCCGGGATGCACGTGGCGGAGCTGGGCGCCGGCGGCGGCTACACCAGCGAGCTGCTCGCGCGCGTCGTGGGCCCGAAGGGCAAGGTCTACGGGCAGAACTCGCCGTTCATCCTCGAGCACTTCGCGGAAAAGCCGTGGAGCGAGCGCTTGAAGAAACCTGTCAACGCCAACATCGTGCGGGTCGACCGCGAGTTCGACAACCCGCTGCCCGACGACGTGCAGCACCTCGACGCGGTGTTGATGGTGCTCTTCTACCACGACACGGTCTGGATGAAGACGGACCGCGCCAAGATGAACAGCGCCGTGTTCCGTGCGCTGAAGAAGGGCGGCGTGTTCGGCATCGTCGACCACGCCGCCGCTCCCGGACACGGCGTGGACGACGCGAAGACGCTGCATCGCATCGAGGAGAGCGTCGTCAAGCGCGAGGTCGAAGCAGCGGGCTTCAAGCTCGACGCCGAAGCCGACTTCCTCGACAACCCCGACGATCACCACGACTGGAGCGCCTCCCCCGGCGCAGCAGGCAAGCGCCGCGGGACCAGCGATCGATTCGTGCTGCGCTTCGTGAAACCCACGGATTGAGCCCGCGCGAAAGCCTGCGGCGGTCCGCGACCGGCGTTGTCGCTGGAGCACAGATCGAATTGCCTGCTAGCTTATTGTGCCATGGCAAGAACAGTCGATCTGAACCGGGTCGCGGTCGCGGTGGAGGTCATGGAACGCGAGAGCTTCACGGCCGCCACCAAGTCGCTGGGCATGCCGAAGTCCTCCGTGAGCCGCGGCGTGTCGGCCCTCGAGCAGGAGCTCGGCGTCACGCTGCTGAAGCGCACGACGCGCAAGCTCGCGCTGACCGAGGAGGGACGACAATGGTTCGAGCGCGCGCGGGTTGCGATTGCGGAGCTGGAACAGGCCAGCACCTGCCTGAGCAGTCGCGAACGCGATCCCCACGGCGTCGTGCGCGTGACGGCGCCGCCCGATGTCGGCCCCATACTGTTGGACGCGCTGGCCAACTTCCATCCCCTCTACCCGCAGGTCCATGTGGAACTCGTGCTCACAGCGCGCCGGATGGATCTCGTCGGGGAAGGAATCGACCTGGCGCTCCGGGCCGGGCGGCTGGAGGATTCGACGCTGATCGCGCGAAAGCTCTTTGCCACGGACATGGGGCTCTACGCCTCCCCGGAGTACATCGAGCGGCGCGGGCGGCCGCGCACGGTTGCTGATCTCGCGCGTCACGACTGCGTACCGTTCCGGGCGAGGGAGGGCCACGGGGTCTGGCGGCTTTCCGGGCCGCGCGGGCAAACCACCAAGGTAGAGGTGACCGGCTTCATCAGTGTCCGCGACGTCGGCTTCGTCGTCGATGCGTGCCTGGCTGGCATGGGTATCGGTCTGGGTCCGGTTCACCTCTGCGACGTGCTCGTGCAACAAGGACGCCTCGAACGAGTGCTGCCGGGCTGGCGCCTGACCGGCAACGGGCTGTACCTTCTTCACGCGGCCAGCGCGTTCTTGCCGCGGCGCGTGGAGGTGCTGCGCGACTATCTCGTCGAGAGGCTCGCCGTGACGAACGAGCTGTCTCCGCGCGGCAAGCGGACCAGTCCTCGCCGATGATCGTCACCATCACCTGACGCGACGCTCGCGGTCCGTCGAAATCGCAGAGGAACTCGTTCTGCCCTCGCGGATGTCCTCGAGCGAGGTATCCAGATACGCGTCGCTCCCCGGGAAGGGCCAGCGCTTCTTCATGTTCCGGGCGTTCATGAACAGCTCGAAGAGCCGCGCTGGGCGGCGCCGCCGTTCCGGCTCCCGGCGGTGACCACGACCTTCTGCGTCTCGCCGTCGGGCAGACCGAGCTCCTTGCAGCGGGACTTGATCCTGTCGAGCTCGGCGGGCGCGACGACGTCGTCGGCCGGCGCCGGGAGCCTAGCGCCCGGGCGCCCAACAACCAGCAACATGGGCAACATGCCGGACGACACTCGTCACTGCTTCGCCGAGCGCCTTCTCCAACCCGTCAGACCAAGAGCCGCCAGAAGTACCCACGCTGCACCGACAGGCGTAGTGCCGCGCATGCCCAGACGGCAGCCACAGCCGCCGCTCTTGTCCGGCGGCGCATGGGCCGCCGTGCCCCCGCTGCCCCCAGCTCCCCCCGCGCCGCCTGCACCGCCGGCGTTCTCGACCGCGTAGCCCCCGCAAGGTTCAACCGCCGCCCCGGCGGCACGGTCCAGCAGCGCCAGCGCGTAGGCACCCGCGCCGAAGCCGATCATCGGAACGGAGCCGGCGTAGTCGGCCGTCTGCGCATCGTACAGCTCGGACACCAGGTTGAAGTTGTCGGCCGACTGCTGGGTGACCCAGTCGAGCAGAGGCCCGGCGTCCGCGTCGCCCATGCGACGCATCGCAACGGCCGTGCGCAGATCGACGAACACCCACTCCTGGCTGTCGTACCAGCCGCCGTTCTGGTTGCGGAAGAAGCCGCGTCCGCTCGGCGGCACCAGCGCCTGCTTCATCGCCGAGAGCGTGGCCTTGGCCGAGCGCCCCGCGGGGTCGAGCAGACCCGCGCCCACTGCCTCCATCGCCGCGGCATCGAGAAAGCCGCTGCCGAGCTGCAGCGCCTCGTAGCTCTGCGCGACGGTGCCGTCCGCGGCTGCGAGCTGGCTTGTGATGGCGTCGCGCGCGAGCTTCCCGGCGGTGCGGTACTTGCCGGCCCGCGTGCTGTCACCGGCCTGCGTGGCGAGATCCGCCGCCACACACAGGCCCCGCGCCGCCGCGAGTGTGGTGAAGGCGAAGTGTTGCTGCTTGCCGTTCCAGTGCACTTCCCATATCGACGAGTCCGGCGCGATGAGCCCGCTCGGCTCCTGCAGATCGACCAGCACGTCCGCCACCTTGCTGCTGATGACCGGCCACCACGCTTTCAGGCTGGCTGTGTCCTTCGAGGCCTGCACGTACTCGTACACTTCCCACAGGAATAATCCGAAGCCGTCGAACTCGATGTTTGGGCCGTCCTGGTTCGAGTCGCTCTCCTCCACGCCGTCGCCGAAGTAGCGCGTGACGGAGATCTGGTACGGATGACCCACGTACTTCTCGTACTTGTCGGCATCCGCCCCGAGCTGGAACGCGATGGCGCGCTTGGCTTCAGCCGTGTGCCCGGCGCGAGCCAGCGCCACCGCCGCGTACGCCATGTCGCGCACCCACGCGATGTTCCACTGACCCGGCGGCAGGCTGGCGAGGATCTGTCCGTCGCTCTTGCCGGGCTCCGACACCTGCCCCATGCGCAGCATGGCCATCGACTGCTCGTAGAGAGCACTTTCGATGGCGGACTGTCCCTTCGGCACGGGCTTGTGCCAGCTCTTCCACGCCGCGCGCTCGTCACCGAGCAGCTGCTCGGCGCTGCGACCCTTGATCCAGCTCTTCACCGCGTCGATGTTCGGCGCCACGTCGCCGCCCGAATCGAGCACCACGAACGAGCCTGCCCAGGCGACGTTGCCCTGCGCTGGTCCGCCGAGCGACCACTGGAGGCCCGCCGCCGCATCGTCGACCGTCCCACCCGTGCCGGCGTTGTCGGTCAGGTCCGCACCCGAGGTCAGCCGTTGGTAGGGGTTGTCGGGGCTTGCCGAGTGATGCGACGCGCTGCCGATGCTGCCGTAGCCCATCGCCGCACCGCTCGGGCCCCACTCCATCCACGCCCCCCGAGTCGCGTCCCACGTGATCGTCTCGCCGGAAGCGTCGGGGTCCGGCGCGCCGTTGCCGAGGTGGAAGTTGAACAGCATGTACGCGTCCACCGGCGCCGCGGTGCCGCTCTGCCGCTCCACGCGCACCAGGCTGACCAGCGCGTGCTCTGCCAGGTCGATCGGAGTGAACTCGTACTCGTCGACGCCGAGACCGGACAAGCCGCGCGCGATGTGGATGATGCCGGTGCCGGGGTCGTACTCGACCTTGTCGGGCGTGACGTCGCTGAGCCAGGTACCGGCCTGGCCCGGCCCGCCCAGCCGAAGCCCGGGGTAGCAGTCGTAGGCGAAGTTGCGCGTCTGGCTGCCGTCGCTCCGGGCCTTGTAGGGGTGCTCGTAGAAGTGCGTGATGCGGTTCTTCGTCGTGTCGTACAGCACCAGCGCGCGGCCGTTGGACGACACGAGCTGGGTCGCCGAACGGTGGGGTGCAGGCAGAGCACGCGCGGTCGCAGCACCGCACAGGCCGCTGACGACCAGTGCGACGGCCGCGAGCGATCTTCCAGGAAAAGGCGGGCAGGAGCAGCGGCGCAAGCTGGAAGACAACATGACGACACGGCGCCGCGACGAGCGCAGACGCCAAGCTAGAGTACCACGGCGCAACCGAGCGCCTGGCGTACCCTAGAAGTCGATCTTGTCGTAGCCGTACGCGTTCTCTTTGGGCTCACCCTTTTCGAGCCCCGGCGACAGCATGAACAGGACAGGGACCGTGCTGATACAGATGATCAGCAGGCCGACCACCTTGACCAGGGTCACCATGTACGGTTCGGCGGATACGGGCCACCACATAACGGCGGCAGCATAGCCGGTCCATTTTCCGGCGCAAGACCCTTTGCGCCAGAGGAGCCGCCAGCGAAATCACCCGAGGCGCGCCAAGCAGCTATGCGCCGCGAGCGACGGTGATATGGTCCCGACCAAGGTGCTCTGGCGGTCCGGTGTTCGTACGGGTGTCGGCCTTCTGGCCTGTGTGGCGATCGCAGCCGCGGGGCGGACCGCCGCGGCGCAGACCGATGCGCCACCGGCAGACAGCGAGCAGCCCGCAGCGGGTGCGGGCGGAGCTCCTGCCACCGGCGACGCCGCCCAGCCCGCTCCGGACGACAGTGCGGCTCAGCCCTCCACGGCCCCCGACGACACCAGCGCGGCGGCCACCGGGGACAAGGCCGACGACGCCGGCACAGCCACAGCCGAACCCGCCGAACCCGCCGAACCCGCGGCGGCTCCCCCCGTGCGCGCCCGCGCGGAACGCGCGCCGGCAGCGAAGGCCGCGTCCGGGCCGGCTCCCGCACCCAAGCCAGAGTATCCGGACAGCGGGTTCTCGTTCGGCTCGTACGGTCGCGTGGTCGTCTCGTCCGACGGGCGCGGCGGCGAGGGCCGCAACGCCGACGTCGTATCGCACGGCTCCCGCATCGACGAGTCGACCTATGCCGAGCTCGAGCTCCGGCGCGATGACAACTGGTCGCCGGACCTCTCCTCGCGTGTCGTCACCACGCTGGCCATCGGCGGGCCGATCTTCCACTACAATGGCAAGTTCGATGCGAAGCTCGCGCTGAGAAACCTGTACGTCGAGGAGAAGGGGATCGGCGACAAGGGGCTGAGCGCCTGGGTCGGCTCGCGCATGTATCGCGGCGACGACATCTACCTGCTCGACTACTGGCCGCTCGACAATCTCAACACCGTCGGCGGTGGCGTGCGCTTCGACACCCGCGACAACCACACGTTCGTCGCGTGGCATATCGGGATGAACCGCATGGACAATTCGTTCCAGCTGCAGGTCGTCCCGCGCCCGGCTGCGCAGAACCAACCCGGCACGACCGACGTCACGCTGCTGGACCGTCCGCGCGTGGTCTCGAGCCTGAAACTGTCGAGCATCCTGCCGATCATCGGCGAACACGGCGGGCTGAAAGGCGTCGTGTACGGCGAGGTCCACCGGCTGCCGAGCGGCACGCGTGAGAAAAAGGCGGGAGTAACCGAGTCGGTACCCGGCGACAGCGGCGTGGTGATCGGCGCGCAGCTCGGCCTGTTCACGGGCGTGCGCGACACGTTCGTGAACCTGTTCTTCCGCTACGCGCGCGGGCTGGCTGCGTACGGCGAGTTCGGGACGCCCGGGAGCGTTTCGCCGAACCGCACGACCTCCGGCGCCCACGAAGCGGTGGTCGGGCTTGCGGGCAACTGGGAGTACGGACCGCTCGGCGTGATGGTGGGCGGCTACTTCCGGAGCTTCCGGACCGAGTCGCCGGAGCAGTACGACTTCAACAACGTGGACGAGGGCATCATCGTCGCGCGGCCGCACGTGTTCATCGGCGACCACGCGGGCGTGGCCATCGAAGGCTCATATCAGGCCCAGCAGCGTGGCGCGCTCGACGTGGCCACCAACAAGCCGCTCGAGGCCCAGCTCTGGCGGTTCGGCGTGATTCCGTTCCTGTCACCGGGCGGCCGTGGTGATTTCAAGCGACCCCAGCTGCGCTTGATCTGGGCCGTCACCCGCCGCAACGACGACGCGCGCGCCCTCTACCCACAGGACGACCCGTTCGCGATCCGCCGCATCGAGCAGTTCTTCGGCATCGGCGCCGAGTGGTGGTTCAACTCCACCAGCTACTCGAAATAGCCCGGCCGTTGCCGCAGGGCCGGAGCCCTGCTTCTTCTTGCCCGCCGGCTTCTTCGTGCCGGGCTTTTCCGCCTAGGCGGAGTTCCGGACGTACCGCGCCCGGGCGACTTGGGTTAGCCTCGACGCATGTTCCGCCGTGCCTTGCTGCTCAGCACCTGCCTGGCCTTGGGCGCCGCCAGCTCGGGCTGCATGGACTTCAAGAGCGTCGAGGGCGACCAGCCGATATCGACGCACGTCGCCGACTGGCGTGACGAGGTCATCTACCAGATCATGGTGGACCGCTTCGCCGACGGCGACCGCGGCAACGACTACCGCGTCGATCGCACGGCGCCTGCGCGCTACCACGGCGGCGACTGGCTGGGCGTCGAGGACCACCTCGGCTACCTGCAGCATCTCGGGGTCACTGCGCTCTGGATCTCGCCCATCGTCAAGAACGTCGAGACCGACGCGGGCGTCGACGGCTACCACGGCTACTGGGCGCAGGACTTCACCCAGCTCAATCCCCACTTCGGCAACCTGGCGGCGCTCTGGAAGCTGGTGAAGGCCGCACACGACCGCGGCATGAAGGTGATCCTCGACATCGTCCTCAATCACCTGGGGCAGCTCTTCTATTACGACATCAACCTCAACGGACAGCCGGATGAGAACGTGCAGGGCGCGGGGCCGCTGGTCGCGCCGAACAACGGCAATCCCCAGGGCACCAGCACCGTCAGCCACATCAACGAGTACGACCCGGACTACGACCCGCGTGGCGTACAGGCGTGGACGTCGCTCGGCCTGGCCGGCCCTGCGCCCATCATCTTCAACTACGACCCAGCGACGAACCACATGCCGCCCGAGCCGGAGATCTTCCAGGAGCCGCGCGCCTACCACCGCCGCGGTCGCGTCTACGACTGGAACGATCCGGATCAGGTGAAAATGGGCGACTTTCTCGGCGGCCTCAAGGATATCAACACCGAGGATCCGGATGTCCGTCAGGCGCTCATCGACGTCTTCGTCCACTGGGTGGAGCTGACGGATCTGGACGGCTTCCGCATCGACACGCTCAAGCATGTCGATCACTCGTTCTGGCAGAAGTTCTGCCCCCAGGTACGCAAGCGTCTGGCCGCCAAAGGCAAGAAGAACTTCTTCATGTTCGGCGAGTCCTTCGACGGCGACGACCAGCTCGATGGCTCGTTCACGTTCAACAACGAGGTCGACAGCGTCTTCTACTTCCCGCAGCACTTCAGCGCGTTCCGGGACGTCTTCCAGAAGGGCAAGCCCACGAAGGAGATCGAGGATCTCTTCACCAGGCGCCTGGGGCCAACGCCGCTCTACAGCACGACGCCGCCCCAGGGCGGCATCGGCGTGCCTCCGAACAAGGCGCTGGTGAACTTCATCGACAACCACGACGTCGCCCGGTTCCGCTTCGACCGTCCCGACAAGGGCGCACTGGAGAACGCGCTCCTGTTCCTGTTCACCGAGGACGGTATCCCCTGCGTCTACTACGGCACCGAGCAGGGCTTCGACGGCGGCAATGACCCTTCCAACCGCGAGGACCTGTGGAAGAGCCACTTCGACGAGTCCAGCCACTACTACAAGTGGGTCTCGCGGCTGGCGCACATCCGTCGCGCCTACCCGGCGCTGACGCACGGCGACCTGAAGCTCGTCTGGAGCACCGATCGTCCCGACACCGCGCCGGATGCCGGCATCATCGCTTTCGAGCGCACGGGCGGTGACGCCGGCAGCGCCTACGCGCTGGTGGTCATCAACACCAACGCCAAGCACGCCAGCTCACCGGAGTTCAACGGCACGCCGATGACGACCTCGCTCTCCGCCGGGACCAAGCTGGTCAACGTGCTCGACCCCAAGAGCGCTCCTTTGACGGTCGAGACCGGCGGCGCGCTGCACGTCACCGTGCCCGCCACGTCCGGCGTCATCCTGGTGCGCCAGGCCGACCTCAAACAGGGCCTGTAGCCACGCGCTGGTCGTCCCGGTCGTCTCGATTCGGGACAGTCTGCCGGACCGTCCTTGGGGCGTTTTCGCGGGATTTTCCGGGCTCCTCCGGCCGGCAAGGCTCTTGCAGCTGCACGGGGCGGAATGCCCCCTCGCTCAACCGACCGTCCCCATTCGAAACACTGCCGGCGCCGGCCAAGGGTGCTGGTCGTCGACGACGAGCCCATCATGCTGCGGACGCTCGGCCGCATCATGAAGAAGTGGCATCCCGACTGGGAGGTCTGTGGCGTCGAAACGGGAGAGGCGGCACTAGCCCTGCTCGAACGACAGCCCGTCGACGTGCTGGTCACAGATCTGCGCATGTCGGGCATGCAGGGGCGGACGCTGCTGCAGCTCTGCCGCACACACCACCGGAAGGTGATTCGTGTGGTCCACTCCGCTCAGGTCGACTCGCTACCCCCGGATGCGGATCCGCCGCTGGCCCATCGACGCGTCGCCAAGCCCGCGAGCACCCGGGAGCTGCTCGCGGCGCTGGAATGGGCCGTCGAAGCAGCCGTGGTGCGCCGCCGCCCCAACGGCAACTCGGCCTCCATGTAGATCCGCGCCGCACGCGGCCGGTCCGGGTTCGACTCTATCCCGACGCGTAGGCCGCCGAGAGCAGCTTCGCGATGGTCTGGAGCTGCATGTTGCTGGTACCCTCGTAGATCTTGCCGATCTTCGCGTCGCGGTAGAGCTTCTCCACGGGGTAGTCCTTGGTGAAGCCAACGCCGCCCAGGAACTCCACGCACATGGAGGCCGTGCGCTCGGCGACCTGCGACGAGAACAGCTTCGCCATGGCGGCTTCCTTCACGAAGCTGTGTCCCGCGTCCTTCAGCCTCGCTGCGTTGTAGACCATCAGGCGCGCCGCCTCGATTTCGGTCGCAACCTGCGCGTACTGGAACTGCAGACCCTGGAAGTCGGCGATGGCTTTGCCAAACTGCTTGCGCTCGTGCACGTAGCGCATCGCGTAGTCGAAGGCGCCCTGCGCGAGACCGATCATCTGCGAGCCGATGCCGATGCGTCCTTCGTTCAGGGTCTCGATGGCGATCTTGTAGCCCTTGCCGACCTCGCCCAGCACGTTCTCCCCGGGCACCTCGGCGTCCTCCAGCACCAGCTCGCACGTGCTGGAAGCGCGGATGCCGAGCTTGTCTTCCTTCTTGCCGACAGTGAAACCCTTGAAGCCCTTCTCGACGAGGAAGGCCGTGATGCCGCGGTAGCCCTTGGACGGATCCACGTTCGCGAACACGATGAAGAGCGAGCTCTCCGCGCCGTTCGTGATCCAGAGCTTGCGCCCGTTCAGGATCCACTTGTCGCCCTTCTTCTCCGCGCGGGTGGCAAGCGCGAACGCATCCGAGCCGGAGCCCGACTCGCTGAGCGCATAGGAGCCCACCCATTTCCCGCACATCTTCGGCAGGTAGCGCTGCTTCTGCTCGTCGTTCGCCCAGCGCAGGATGGCGTTGTTCACGAGCGTGTTCTGCACGTCGACGACGACGCTGAGGCTCGGGTCCACCTCGGCGAACGCCTCCACCGCGAGGATCGCGTTGAAGAAGCTGCTCTCCGCGCCGCCGTAGTCACCGGGCACCTCGATGCCCATCACTCCCAGCTCGAACAGGCCCGGAAGCAGCGAGGCGTCGAGCACCCCGTCGCGATCCATCTGTTGTACGAGCGGCGCAACCCGCCCGCGGGCAAAGCCGAGCACAGCATCGCGGAACAGGCGTTCTTCCTCGGAAAGCAGCGTCAGAGCCGTCATGGCGCCCCTTTACCACGTCCGCTCGAGAGCTCGTATGACGGGCAGAGGTGTGGCAAATTGCTACGATTTTCCGGCGTGACTGTAGCATTTTGCCTCAATTATGGGAGGAGGCCCCGACTGGGCGGAGGCCCAGGCCGGGGGGCTCCCGGCGCGCGCAGGCCGGAGGCCGAGCACGGCGGGACGTGCCACGACGCACTGCAGGGGGGCACCCCATCCCCGGCGCGCTAGGATGATGTCTGTCATGACACGAATAGCGTTCTGGTTCGTCTTCTGCTTCGTCGCTCTCGTGGTCAGCGGTTGCGCCGGCCCACACCTGCAGTCGTTGACAGTGGATCAGGTCGCCGCGCGCATCGCTGCGCACGACGGCGCAACCTACATCTACGACAATAACCCCAAGGACGTGTACGACAGCGGGCACCTGCCCGGGGCAGCGTGGGTCAAGTACGACGCCGTCACGGCTGCGGATCTGCCTGCAGATCACGGCGCAATGTTAATCTTCTACTGCGCCAGCAAGGCTTGACACGCCTGCCACACCGCCGCGGTCGCGGCGGAGAAGCTCGGCTACACCAATGTGTACATCATGCCTGCCGGCATCAAAGGCTGGAAAGCGGCAGGCAGGCCCGTGCAGACGTCGTAGGTCACGAGTGTTCAGCTCGGCGCGAGCAGTAGAAATGCATGTTTACAAGTTCACCAACCGCTGGCGCTGCCGTAGACTGTAACCGGGACTTCCGCCCCCCTCTTTGCAATGCATAGACGCAAACGTAAAGGGGCAGCCTGCGGACCCGGGAAGCGCCCACCCCGGCGCCTCGACCTGCTCCGTTCGCTGCTCATCGGCGCTGCCGCTGTCGCGGTCGCATGTAGTGTTTTCGAGCCGCCCAGCGGTGCCACCGGTGATGGAGGCCCCGACGCTTCCACAGGCGGCACGGCAGGAACGGCAGGCGCCGACGCTTCCGCCGGGAAGGGCGGCGTAGGAGGAATCGGCGGGGGGACGGTCGGGCCGTGGTGGCCGTACACCAACGCCGACGGCTGCCAGAGCGAAGGCGTGCCGACCGGCGCGGATCGACCTTCCACCTCGGCCGCCGGCACGGACCACAGCATCACGCTCGCCATGTCGCGCATGCGCTTCGGCAATGCGAAGGACGACCCGCAGCTCAGCGAGGATGGCACCGCCTGGCAGAGCATCGGCTTCGACATCGACAAGAGCTGCACCGGCAGCGCCACGTGCAAGGTCGACGACGCCACGGTGGAGGACCAGGCCTGCAAGAACAGCGTGCTCTTGCCCTACGACGGCGACAACTGCCGCGACAACCAGATCGGCAAGCTGTTCCCGATCGCCGCGCTGTCGCCGCAGGTTGGTGCGCTCTTCGGTGTCTCGGAGCTGGACTGGAACTGCGCGCTATGGCGCGGCGAGATCGGCGTGATCCTGCGCGTGAGCGACTACAACGAGCAGCCGAACGACAACTCGGTCCGCGTCGATATCTACACGTCGATCGGACGGCAGGCCCTGCCGAACTGGACCTGCACCAGCGGAACGAACGGGGGCGTGCCGAGCGATTGGTACAAGCAGGCGCAGTGGCTCGAGACGGCTCACTGGACCGTCGCCAAGCGCTCGATCGCGCTGAACTCCGGCGACGCCGGCACGGCGCTGCCCAATGCGAAGTTCGCAGACCCTGCAGCGTTCGTGAGGAACGGCTATCTGTACGCGAAGCTGCCCGCCGGCACGGAGATCTGGCTGGACGGCGAGCGAGCGCACGTCCCCGGCTTCCGCATCCTGATGAATCGCGGCCTGCTCGTGGGCAAGCTGTTCAAGCAGCAGGACGACACGTGGAAGATCAAGGAAGGGACGATCGGCGGCGTCGTGCTGCCCTCCGATATCCTGAAAGCGTTCCGCGAGATCGGGTTCTGCGAGAACATGTGCCAGGACTACCAGAACGTGGTCGGCTACCTGAACACCAACCAGGACACGCTCTCGAACACCGACGCCAAGCTGCCAAACACGCCGTGCGACAGTCTCTCGATCGGGATCGCGTTCGAAGCGCTGGAAGCGACGGCGACCGCGGGGGATATCGTGAACGTGAAGACTCCCGTGGATTGCCCACAGCCGAAGAACGCGAGCGCTCCGCCGCAGGGTTGCGTGTGTCCGGATCCGAAGGTGGGCGGACCCTGTGTTCTGCCCGAAGGAGGCGTCGATGGCGGCTGACGGTGCACGCAGCGTGCGGCGGGCGGCGGGCGGCGCGCTGGTCGCAGCTGTCTTGTTGTTCGCGGGCGGCGCGCACGCACAGGGAGGCAAGAGCGACGTAGCGGCGGCGGCCAACGCTTTCTCGCGTGCCCAGCGCGCCGCGCTCAAGGGCGACTACGCGCGTGCCGCGGAGCTGTTCGCTCTGGCCGACAGCATGGCGCCGAGCCCGGTGGCCGTACGCAGCGCAGTCAGCGCGCGGCACGCCGCGGGACAGCTGGCGCTGGCAGCCGGCGAGGCCGAGGAGCTCAAGCGCCGCTACCCCGACGACAGGAAGTCGACGGAGCTCGCCGACCAGATCATCACCGAGGCGAAGAAGAAACTGGCGCGCCAGCAGGTCACCTGCGAGCCCGTCGAGTGCCAGCTGGTAGTCGACGGCGCGGCCGCCAGCGCGCAGGCGAAGCGCGAGCACGTCGTCTATCTGGACCCGGGAGAGCACAGCCTGGTGGCGGTCTTCGGCGACCGGCGGACAGCACCGGACAAGGTCACCGAGAAGGCCGGGGAACACGCGAAGATCACCTTCCACCAGCCTCCTCCCCCGCCCACGAAGCCGACGCCGAGCGTGCTTCCGCCCAACTCTGACCAGACACCGCCGAGCCATGATCAGGGCGCGACCCACAAGCCGTCATCGGGCGGGCTGTCGCCTTGGTACTTCGGCACCGGCGCCGTGATCACCGCTGCACTGGGCGGCGTCAGCATCTGGTCCGGGCTGGACACGCTCAAGGCGCACGACACCTACAAGCAACACGAGACCGAGGCGGGCTATCAGGATGGGCTCAGCCGCGAGCGGCGCTCGAACATCTTGTTCGCTGCGACCGTCGTGGCAGCCGCTGCCACGGTCACGCTGGCGCTGTTCACGGACTTCAGTGGAGGCTCCCCGGACAGGGACAAGAGCGTCGCCGCGAGCGTTGCGGCCGCACCAGACGGGGCAAGGCTCTTCATGCAGGGTAGGTTCTGATGTCGGGTCGGCCCGCGAGCGCACCGCGCCGACTGGGCCGCTACGAGGTCGTGGCCGAAATCGCCCGCGGCGGAATGGGCACCGTCTATCTGGCGCGGCGCGCCGGCGAGGCGGGCTTCCAGAGGCTGTTCGCCATCAAGCTGATGCATCCGCATCTGGAAGAGGACCGCCAGTTCGTCGACATGCTGCTCGACGAGGCGCGCATTGCGGCGCGCATCCACCACCCGAACGTGGTGGCCATCCTCGACCTCGGCCGGGAGGAGGGGCACCACTTCGTGGTGTTGGAGTACGTCGACGGAGCCGCGTTCTCCGTTCTGCTCACGCGCAGCAAGGAAGCGCGCCCGCCGGAGCTGATCGTGCCGATTATGGTCGACACGCTGGAGGGCCTGGAAGCGGCCCACACGCTCACCGACGACGACGGCCAACCGCTGCATCTGGTCCACCGCGACGTGTCGCCGCAGAACATCCTCGTCGGCGCCGATGGGATCGGGCGCATCACGGACTTCGGCATCGCGAAAGCCGAGGCGCGGATCACCAGCACCCGACCCGGGATACGAAAAGGCAAGATCCACTACATGGCGCCGGAACAGCTGACCGAGGACGGCGACCACATCGATCGGCGCGCGGACGTGTTCGCGGCAGGCGCCGTCCTGTGGGGCTCGCTGACGGGGCGGTCGCTGTTCCGCGGCCAGAACGAAGCCGCCACGGTCCACAACGTGCTGAGCAAGGAGGTCCCGCCGCCGAGCACGGTCGGGTTCAAGCCGCCCAGCGTATTCGACGCGGTCTGCCTGCGCGCGCTCGAGCGAGACCCCGAAAAGCGCTTCCAGAGCGCACTGGAGATGGCGGACGCACTGCGCAGGGCCGCAGCCGCGCACGGTCTGGTCAGCTCGCACTCGGCGATCGCCTCGTGGGTCGGCGAGACGCTCGGCGACGAGCTCGAGGCGCGACGACAGGCCATCCGGACGGTCGCGTCGCGCTCGCACCACATCGGAAGCACGGACTCGTTGCCGGAGCTGCCCACGCTCCCACCGGTGTCGGCCGGAGCGCTCAGCCCCACCTACCCGAATAGCGGCGCGAGCCTGGATGTGGTGATCCAGCAAGCCACTCCGATATCGCAAACGCAGCCGACGGTCACCAGCCACTCGCTGAGTGTCGAACCGATGCCTGGCCTGCACGCGGGCCGTCGGCGCGCGCTGATCGTCGGCGGCGCACTGCTCGTCCCGCTCCTGATCGGGGGGACGTGGCTGGCCACGCGCTCATCGGGCGATCGGGAAAAGACGGCCCAGTCTTCGAGCAGCGCCGCGGCTCCCACCGCCCCGGCGGAGCCCACGCCGAAAGCGAGCGAGAACGCCGAGCCGCCTGTACCCGCCGACACCGAGGCTTCGGCGGCGCCGGTCGAGTCGACGCCCGAGCCGGCACACAAGCCCCGGCATGTCGCGCGGGCGCACCGGCACGCGAAGACGCCCCCGAAAGCCACGCCCGCTGCCAGCGCAGCCCTAAAGCCCTCGAGCGCGCCGCCTCCTGCGACCGCGAAGCCGCCATCGAACCTGGGCACCGGCGTCCAGTTCGAGCGCAACCCCTACCTGCGCAAATAGGGGAAGAGCGCCCGGGTACAGGGCCCCGGCCGATCCCTGCGTGACGCCGGCCGACAACGTGCTACTGGCGTCGCGTGGCCGGCAATAGTCTTGGACAGCTGTTCCGCATCACCACCGCGGGCGAGTCGCACGGCCCGGGGAACGTCGTGATCGTCGACGGCTGTCCGCCCGGCATCGAGCTTTCGTCGGCCGACCTGGCCGTCGACCTGGCACGACGCCGGCCGGGCCAGAGCAGGATCGTGACGCAACGCCAGGAGGCGGACGAGGCGGAAATCCTGTCCGGCGTGTTCGAGGGGCGCACGACGGGCACGCCGATCGCCATCCTGGTCCGGAATGTCGATCAGAAGTCCCGCGACTACTCGGACATCAAGGACAAGTACCGCCCCGGGCACGCCGACTACAGCTACGACGCGAAGTACGGGTTGCGCGACTATCGCGGAGGAGGGCGGGCGAGCGCCCGCGAGACGGTCGCGCGGGTAGCGGCCGGCGCCATCGCGAAGAAGCTCGTCGCCGCGGCGTTTGGCGGACGCGTGGTCGGCTACGTGAAGCAGGTGGGCGACATCGTGGCGAGCGTGCCCGAGCCGGCCGACGTGACACAGGAAGACGTGGAAGTGCTCTCGGATGGAGCGCCGAACATCGTGCGCTGTCCCGATCACGAAGCGGCAGCCCGGATGGTCGAGCTCATCGAACGCGTGCGGAAGGACCAGGACTCGATCGGCGGCGTGGCGGAAGTCGTCGCGACGGGTGTGCCCGCCGGGCTCGGCGAGCCGGTGTTCGACAAGCTCGAGGCCGACCTCGGCAAGGCGCTGTTCAGCATCCCGGCAGTGCTGGGCGTCGAGTACGGCATCGGCTTCGGCTGCGCCATGCTGCGCGGCAGCGAGAACAACGACCTTTTCACGGCCGATGGCGAGGGCGAAGAGCGCCGCATCGTCACCGGGACGAACCGTCACGGCGGCATGCTGGGCGGTATCAGCTCGGGGATGCCCATCGTGCTGCGCGCGGCGGTGAAGCCGACCAGCAGCCTGCCTCGCGAACAGGCCACGGTGACGCGACAGGGCGCGCCGACCAGCATCCGCACCGGCGGCCGTCACGACCCGTGTCTCCTGCCGCGGTTCGTGCCGATCGCCGAGGCCATGGTCGCGCTCGTGCTGGCCGACCACTGGCTGCGCTGGGCGGCAGAGGGCCGCGCCGTCGGCGGCGCATAGCCGCGCGCTCAGGACACGGCCCGCGAATCAGGACCGAGCCTGGTAGCGAAGCGACCGACGAGAGCGCGCGAGCACTGGCTCGCCGCGTAGCCGAACACGGAAGCGCCACCTAGCAGGATGACCGGGAGCATCCAGAACGGATGACCCGCCACGGCCAGGAGCAATGCCAGCATCACGAAGCTGTCGCGGCGCAGGAGGGTGCGGCCGAGCCGGACCAACCCGGACAGCCGGGAGCCGCTGACGGGTTCGGTCACGAGCATCACGTCGCCGCGACCTGTGCCGTAGAGCCGGGTGTAGAGGAACACCAGGTAGATCGCCCACAGGCCGAGGCCCGCGGCGCCCAGCGCCGCGAGCAGTGCGTGACCTCCGTGCACGGCAACCCACAGAAGCGCCGAGAAGTAGGCGAAGTTCGAGAAGTTGTCTCCCGCCGAGTCCAGCAGCTCGCCGAGACGGCTCTGCTGCCAGCGAACGCGGGCGAGCTCGCCGTCGACGCCGTCCAGGATGGAGTCGAGCTGGAACACGGCGGCAGCCGCCAGCACCCAGCCATAGCTCCCACCGAGAACGAGCAGCGCGGCCGCGGCGCCGAGCACGATGCAGAGCGCGGAGACGTGGTTCGGATGGACCGGGGTCGCGACCAGCCGGCGGCTCAGCCACAGGCTCACATTGCGATTGATGTTCCTGGAGACGATCCCGTCGATCGGCTTGCGGCACGATTCGAACAGGCGATGCGTTGCGAGCCGCGCCTCGGCGTCGTCGCGGACGGGCTGGTGGAGCAGGCCCTCGGCGGGGCGCTCCTCGACGGCCACGCCGAGACGGCAGAGCTGGGCCACGACCTCCGCCGGCTCGGTCAAGCCGGCGAGGTCGAGCTGCCGCGCCGCGGACGCGTGAACCCGGACTGCGCCGCCGGCTCGACAGGCTACGCCCAGCGGGGGGTCGCCGAGCGCGGCACCGGTGCGCCGGTCGTACACGGTCGACGCGGAAACAAACAGCAGATCCGCCTCGCGGCGCAGAGGGAGGATATCGCCGGGCGCCATCACCACGACGTCCCCGGCGCCCCAGCTCCGCACGGTCAAGAGGCAGCGGCGGAGCAGGTCGAGTCCGGCCACCCGCCGCAGTGGATCGGTGCCGGGCGCGACCAGGACCACCGCGCGCAGCATCAGTTTCCCCCCAGCCGGTGCCAGGCCCGCGTCCAGCCCACGAGTGCCGCGACCATCAGTACGTTCAAACCGAGCAGGAGGACGGCGGCCATCACCTGGAGCGCGAGCCCGGGCTCGATCGCGGACAAGAGCGTGGTCGTGTAGATGACCACCAGATGGCTCCCCAGGCCGATGAAAGCGGTCAGGCGCATGGGCAGGGCAAGCTCACGCCGCGCGAGGTCACGGTCCACCCCCAGGGCGGCGCTCGGGGCGGTCGTGCCGGCAGCGATGCTGCCGTAGACCGTGCGGTAGACGGCATCGAGCGCGCGCTCGACCCGGCTCGTGGGACGGGGCGTCGCGGCGCGGAGCGGACCGACGGCGCGGAGGTAGCGATTCTTCGCATCGTCGTACAGCGCGCAGTGCACGAGGATGGTGGGCAGCATCAGGACGCACGCCGGCCACGCCCACCAGGCATGCACCTGCCCGCACAACGTGTGCGACACGCCGTACCACACGGAAATGCCGACCACGCTGTCAACGAAGCCGTCGAGCAGCATGCCGAACCGGCTGCCAGCGCCAGTGAGCCGCGCGAGCATGCCGTCCGCGCAGTCGAGGATGACCGACGCGAACAGGAGCAGGGCGCCCGCCAGCGTGAAGGCCGCACCGCCTTCGAGCGCGTGGTAGTAGCACGCCGCGGCGGCAAGCCCCGCGACGCCGGACAACAGTGTGATCAGGTTCGGCGTGACGGGCAGCTCCAGGTGCTCGAGCGGCCTGATCAGCGCGAACGCGAGCGGCCGGTGGACCCAGCGGTTGATCGGTTCCTCGACCGCAGGGTCCTTGAGGGCCTGGCCCAGGGTCCAGCCCTGCGCGGGGAGCTCCAGCTCCGTGACTTCGCCGGTGGTCGGCAGAGGCACGTCAGCTCCCCGTCGCCCGGAAGTGCTCACAGGACAGCGCCTTCGCCCGGGCCAGGTCGTGGGCGTCGTCGATCTCGGCCCAGCTCCCGGGCAGGACGTCGACCGCAGCGGGGCGCATCCCGTGCGCGGCCAGATCGTCCAGCGCCCCTTCGTAGAACGCCTGGGTGTCGCCCGCTGTCGCGCGGGTGACGACCGCGTCGAGAAAGCGCGTTCCGCCGTCCGTATCGAAACGATACGCACCGATGGACTCCCCCGAGGATGCAGCGATCGGAAGCTTCTTGCCGAGACGACAGACTCGACCACGACTGTCGAGGACCACCTTCATCGCCTCGGCGTCGAGGCGTATAGTGCGGTCGACGAGCATCGCGTTTCGATGTGGGCTGCGGATCAGTGGCTCCAGCGCGTGCGGCTGGATCCACAAGTCGCCGTTCAAAAGCAGAAACGGCTCGCCCCTGAGCTTGTGTGCGGCGGTCGCCACCGAAGCCAGCGTGTTGGTGCTCCGGTACTCCCGATTGACCACCCACTCGAGCGAACGGGGCGAGAGCTTGTAGGCGGGGACTTCCGTCTGGATCAACTCGCGGCGATAGCCGACGACGATCACCCATTCGTCGACTCCAAGAGAGCGGAGTGCGTAGAGAAGCTGGTTCAAGAGCGGCCGCCCGTCGATCTCCAGCAGGCACTTGGGTCGCGTTGCGGTGAGCGGCATGAGCCGGCGGCCCATGCCGGCAGCAAGGATGAGCGCACGACGAACGGGACTGGATGCAGGAGTGATCATGGACGAAGCTCCGTCGAAGAGAAGCCCGCCGGCGCGTCTCGCACTGCTGTCGACACGCGGCGCCGCGGGATGCTGCCGAGGAGCACTGCACGGCGCGTGCCACTACGCAGGTGGAAACGCGAGTCCACGATCGGCGCGCACTCCAGGGCACGCAGGGCCGGGCAATGTCGCCCCTTTCCCGCCCGCGTGGTGGCGCTTGCAACACCCGCTGTGAAGCCAGCGCACGGATCGCGCGGCGGGCGACGCCCTCGATCAAGCGCGGGCTATCCCTTGAAGATGAACAGATCCGCGTCGGGGTCGGTCGCGACGAACAGCGCTTCGTGGGCGTTCGGCGGGGGAACTTCTTTCGGTTTCAGCGGCCAGGCCAGGAACGCTCCGTCGTGGTCGGGCGACAGCATGACCGCGACGCGCACGGCGTGGTGACGCACCCGCTTCTTCGGCTCCGTCGGCGCGACGGATTCCGCCGCGACCGGTTCCGCGTCGTGCACGCTGGGAAGACGCGCAGGCGGCGGCAGCGTGCGGGGGATCTCGAGCGCGCTGCGCAGATCGGCTCCAGCGCGCGCGAGCTGCAGAGCCCGCCTGTCCGCTCCCGCTTCGGCCGCTGCTTCCGCTGCCCGGCGGAGCCACGAGAGCGCTGCGCGGTGGTCACCCTGCGACCAGACGGCGTTGGCTGTCTCGAGCGCCCAACGCACATCGTCGCCGTCATCCGGCTCGGCGATCGGCGGTGCTTGCGTGTCCATGATCCCCAACTCATACGCGAACTACGGCTAGCCGGCGAGAGTCATATTCACGACGGCCACCTGCGAAAACAGCCTGGATGAAAACGAACCGGCGAGGTGTAACGCCGCCGACATGGATGGGGGCCCGGCAATCGCGCCGGAGCCAGCCCGGCGGGCGCGAGGCCCTGTCAATCGCCGAACGCGAAGTACGTCGCCGAGAGCCGCCAGGTGCCGCCGTCGGCGATGTTCGAGAACTTCCAGCTGAAGGTGTGCTGGCCGGCTGCAATCAGCGCCGGCGCCGCCTTGCTCGTCAGAAGGTACGGCGGCGTCATGCTCCCCGGGCACCAGTTGGCACGCGGCGCCTTCACGCTCGCGATCGCTCCACTCGGGTTTTCCATGCAGTAGTCGAAGCCGCCGCTGGACGTGTTCTGGTGCTGGATGGTGCACAGCTTGTCGCAGTCGGTGCGCCAGGGCTCGAAGGACGAAGCCGTCGCTCCGTCCACCGACAGCGTGTCCGTGCGGTGGCAGAACTCCTCGGCCGGGCCCTGGCAGGCGGGCAGATCGCCCGTCGCGCCGCCGTGACCCGTCGCGCGGTACTCGATGCGGGCGGAAGTCGTGCCCGCCGGCACGTTGAAGCCGGGCGGCGTAAGGGTGTCCGTCGCGCCCTCGTTGCCGTTGAACAGCGGCACCACCGCGAGCACCTTGTGCGGCGCCTTGCCGGGCACGACCTCGATCTTCGCCGTGACGTTCCAGCCGCCGTTCGAGCCGCTCACCTTGCCTGCCGCGTCCGAATAGGTGGAGATGTGCGTGCGCAACATGTGCTTGCCGGGCAGCCCGTTGGCCACGTCGGTGATGTCGACTTCCAGATGTTCGGGGCCGCCGAACGGGGTGATGGCGCGCACCAGCTCGATCGCGGGAGGCCCGACTCCCGGATCCGCGGGATCGTCGAGCGAAAACTCGAAGTTGCGATCGAACGCATCGCAGTCGGCCGGCCAGTTCTGCCCGCTGGGCGGCGGGTCGTTCTGCCAGTTGTCGAACGGGTAGCACGTAGTGCCCAGGTCGATGATCAACTTGACCGATGCAAACGGCCCGTCCTTGAAGTCCACGTCCGCCGTGGCGTTCTGGAAGTTGGGCTTGCTGCTGTCGCTACCGATCCGGACGTTGTCGAAGGCATTGATGGTGTAGGGCGCTGCCGGCGCGTCGCTGCTCGCGTCGCCCGGCGTTCCGCCGCTCCCCGCATCGGCCCCGGCGGCTCCCCCGCTTCCGCCAGTGGAGGGCGACCCGGCGGGCTTCGAGCTGCACGCGCAGAGCCAGATGAGCGGGAGGAAGGCGAGTCGACGAAGCGAAGACATGCTGCCAGAGTAGCCGATCAGAAAAGCGCTGGAAAGCAGCCACTATCCGGGCAGATCCAGGCTAGGCTAGCCGGCCGTGGCGAAGGTCACCATCCGCGGCGTAGAAAAGCAGTTCGGGCAGACCCGGGTACTCCGCGGCGTGGACATCGACGTAGCCGACGGCGGTTTCGCGGTGCTGGTCGGGCCGAGCGGCTGTGGCAAGTCCACGCTGCTCCGTACCATCGCCGGCCTCGAACAGTGCGACTCGGGGCGCATCGTGTTCGGCGAGCGCGAGGTCACGTCGCTGCCGCCGCGCGATCGCGACGTCGCGATGGTGTTCCAGTCCTACGCCCTGTACCCGCACCTCACCGTCCGCAAGAACCTCGCCTTCGGTCTAGAGCTCAGGAAGACATCCGGGAGCGAGATCGCCCAGCGCATCGACGAGGTCAGCGGCATGCTCGGCCTCGAGAAGCTGCTCGAGCGCCTGCCGCGCGAGCTCAGCGGTGGGCAGCGCCAGCGCGTCGCGATGGGCCGCGCCATCGTGCGACGGCCGCAGCTGTTCCTGTTCGACGAGCCGCTGTCCAACCTGGACGCCGCGTTGCGCGCGCAGGTGCGCGTCGACATCCGCAAGCTGCACGATCGTCTGGGCGCGACCAGCGTGTACGTCACGCACGACCAGGTGGAAGCGATGACGCTCGCCGACAACCTGTTCGTGATGAAGGACGGCCGGGTCGAGCAGTCCGGTGCGCCACTCGACGTGTACGCCAAACCCGCGACGCGCTTCGTCGCCGCCTTCCTCGGCAGCCCGGCGATGAACTTCCTGGAAGCACAGCTGCTCCGCGAAGGCGACGGCTGGCTCGCGCGCGCGGACGACCTGGAGCTGCCCGTCAAGGTCGGCGGCACGCTCGGTGCGCCCTATCGCGAAGCGCACCTCGAAAAGGAGCGACCGGTCGTGGTGGGGCTGCGCCCGCACGATGTGGAGCCATCCGGCGGGAGCGGGGCGATCGAAGCGGTGGTGGACGTGGTCGAGGCGCTAGGCAGCGAGTCATTCGCCCACTGCACCGTGGGCGGCGCGCCGTTCATCGCGCGGCTCGAGGGCACCACGAAGCCGGAACGCGGTGAGAAGCTCGCTCTGTCACCAGCACCCGGCGGCACGCACCTGTTCGACCCGGAGAGCGGCGACGCGCTGTGGCGCAAGGATGGAGCATGAGCAACATCGTCCGCGGCAGCCGGCTCGTCCAGCTCGTCGCGGCGCTGCTGGTGCTGGCGCTGCCACGGCTCGCGCACGCCGATCCGCTGATGCTGTGGCACGCCTACCGCGGCGACGAGAAGAAGGCGCTGGAAGACGTCGTTCGCGATTTCACGCACGACACGGGCACGCCGGTGCAGCTGCTCCAGGTGCCGCACGACGCCTACGCCACCAAGCTCTCCGCAGCCGTGCCGCGCGGCGCGGGTCCCGAGGTCTTCATCGACTCGCACGAGCGCTTCGGCGACTACCTCGATCGCGGCATCGTCGCGCCCGTACCCGGCGTGAACGCCGCGCTGCGCGCCCAGTTCCCCGAGCGCGCGCTCTCGGCGGTGGAGCAGAAGGGCAAGCTGTACGGCCTGCCGCTCGCGCTCAAGTGCCTCGCGCTCTACGTCAACACGAACCTCGTCCAGCACGTCCCCGACACACTCGAGGGCATCGCTGCGCTGAAGGGCAAGCTGCCGAAGGGCACGTACCCGCTCGTCTACGAGGCGAGCGACATGTACTTCCACGCGACGCTCCTGCACGCCTTCGGCGGCCGGCAGATCAATCCCGACGGCAGCTTCGGCTTTGTCGGGCCCGCCGCGGTGCGCTCGGTGGATCTGGTGCACTCGTTCATCCAGCGCGGCGTGGTGCCGGATGAGGCGACCGGCTCGCTGGTGAAGGACCTGTTCGTGAGCGGCCACGCCGCCACGGCCATGGAGGGCCCGTGGTTCGCCAGCGATCTGGGCAAGCGCGTGCCCTACCGCGTGGTGGAGCTGCCGGAGCTCGCCCAGACAGGCAAGCCGCTCCAGCCCTACCTCACGGTGGAAGCCGCCGCGCTCACGCCAAACGGCGCGAAGGACCCGCGCGCGCTCGCACTGCTCCGCTACCTCGCCGGCGAGAAATCCGCCGAAGTCCGCGCGCACATCGGCCGGCAGGTGGTCGCACGCGCCAAGCTGCCCGCCGCCCTCGAGCAGGACCAGTTCATCGCGGCCTTCGCCCGCCAGGCGAAGACGGCCGTGGTGATGCCGTCGTCGGCACGCATGCGCGCGACCTGGGAGCCGGCGACGCGCGCACTGAAGAAGGTGCTGCAGAGCGGTGTCGCCGCCAAGCCCGCGCTCGGCGAGGCCGAGCGCCGCTTCGACGACGTGATGCGTCCGCCGCCGCCGCCCGCGTCGCCGACGCCGATCCTGATCGTGGTCGGCCTGCTGTGCCTGGTCGGGGCGGGCTTCGTGCTGCAGCGCGCGAAGAGCGGCCGGCTCGGCCCCGAGCTCAAGAGGTCAATGCCGGCCTACGCCTGGATCGCCCACGCCGTGATCGCGGTCGGCGTGCTGGTGCTTCTGCCGATCGGCGTGGGCGCGGCCACAGCGCTCTACGCCGGGCAGCCCGGGCACATGTACTACGTCGGCTTTGCCAACTTCTGGTCGATCCTGACGGCGCGCGGCGGGCCGCTGCTCGCGCACGGCTCGTTCTATCTGGTGCTGCTCGTCACCCTCCTGTGGACGGTCGCGAACATCGTGCTGCACGTCCTGATCGGCTTCTTCCTGGGCATGCTGCTGTCGCGGCCCGGGCTCAGGCTCCGGCCGCTGTACCGCGTGCTCTTGATCGTGCCGTGGGCGGTGCCCTCATACGTCACGGCGCTAGCGTGGAAAGGCATGTTCAGCCGGCAGTTCGGCGCCATCAGCGCGCTCCTGAAAGCGATGGGCATCGAGCCGTTCTCGTGGTGGGCGCGCTTCCCCACGGCCTTCGCTGCCGACGTCGCGACGAACGTCTGGCTCGGCTTTCCGTTCATGATGGTGGTGACGCTCGGTGCGCTGACCGCTGTGCCGAAGGACGTGCTGGAAGCGGCCGAGGTCGACGGCGCCACGCGCTGGCAGCGCCTGCGCAAAGTCACCGTACCGATGGTCTTGCCGATGATGCTGCCGGCGGTGCTGCTCGGCGCCATCTGGACATTCAACATGTTCAACGTCGTCTTCCTCGTTTCTGGCGGCGAGCCCGACGGCACGACGGACATCCTGGTGAGCGAAGCCTACCGCTGGGCGTTCACGCGCCAGGCGCAGTACGGCTACGCCGCGGCGTACTCGGTGCTCATCTTCATCCTGCTCGCGTTCGGCTCGAAGATGATGAGCCGCATCGGGCGCACATCGGCGGGGGGCGCAATATGAGCGACCCTCGACAAGCCCCGGACATCCACTCCGACCTGCCCGCTGGCGGCTCGGCGTCGGTGCCCGAGGCGGCCATCGCCGAAGGCGCGCACCTCGCCGAGGGCAAGAAGCCGCTACCGCACGAGCGCAAGGGCAGCCTGCTCGAGTCGGTGGCAACGCACGCGGTGATCCTCGCAGCCGTCGTGTTCGCCCTGTACCCGGTCTTGTGGGTGCTCTCGACAGCGTTTTCGTCCGGCGTGGCGCCCGAGCGGCGCATCCTGCCGGTGCCGTCGCACCCGACCTTCGCGCACCTGATCGAGGTCGTGACCGCACCGTCGTTCGGCATCCAGGTGCTGAACTCGCTGGTCGTGTCACTGTCGACGGCCCTGGTCGGCGTCTTGATCGCCCTACCCGCCGGCTATGCGCTGTCGCGCTACAACTTCCTGGGCAAGGAGGGCGGCATCCGCGTGCTGCTCGCCACGCAGATGTTCCCCATGGTCGCCGCCGCGGTGCCGCTCTACATCGTGCTCGCCACGCTGCACCTGCTCGACACGCGCACCGGTCTCGTTCTCTGCTACGCCACCACGGCCGTGCCTTTCGCCATCTTCCAGATGCGCGGCGCGTTCGACTCCATCCCGCGCGATCTGGAAGAGGCCGCCATGGTGGACGGCGCCACACGCTTCGGCGCCTTCCGCCGCGTCGTGCTGCCCGCCGCGCGCCCCGCCATCGCCGTCACGGCCCTGTTCGCCTTCATGAGCGCGTACAACGAGTTCATCCTCGCCGCGACCATCCTCGGCAAGGAAAGCGCGCTCACCCTCCCCGTCGTACTGCAACGCTACGTCGGCGAGCACAACGCCGCCTGGGGCGCCTTCGCTGCGGGCTCCCTGGTCGTGTCGATTCCGGTGATGGCGCTGTTCTACGTCGCGCAGCGGCACCTTGTCGCGGGACTGACGGCGGGCGGCGTGAAAGGGTGATCGTCCGGGGGGGTTGCCCCGCGCTCTGCGCGTCACTCCAAGGTGCGGCGCGTGTCCGCCGCCTCCACCTCGCCTGTCGCCCCGGCTTCGCGCGCGAAGCCGGCGTACTCGCACCGCCGTCCGGAGACGAGCGCGCTCTACCGCGTGGTGCAAGATAACCTCCGCACCCTCTACGCCGCCGCCGAGCAGGGCTTCGCAAGGCTGCTGCCCGTGCGGCGGCAGGATGAAACTGCACGCCCTCGCCGTGACCGCCGCCGGCATCCGCCGTTACCTCCGCTGGCTCGGCGAGCCCACCGACCCGCCCACGCTCGCGCCCGCGAGGGGGCCAGCCTTCTTCAAGAGCCGCGTCATCCGCCGCCAGCTCGGCGAGCCCGTGCAGGCGGAGCTGTTCGACGCGCATCGAGCGCGCGCTCGCGAGGCACCGGTGTGTGCGCGGAGCGCCAAACGGCGCCCGAAGACCTGCCGCAGCCCCTCGAGACACTCCGCTGCCACGACGTGCCGGGTCGACGCGGCGTTCCGCCAACTACGCGCCGCAGCCGATGCGAGAGCGTTCATACCAACTACGCGCGTTTCCGCCGCCATCTCGCATGCCCGCAGCCGATGCGAGAGCGTTCATACCAACTACGCGCCGGGCGTGCGAGGGCGATGACAAGGCTCAACCATGCGCGCTTCATGGCATTTTCGCCTGGATCTGCGTCATATCCGCGTAGGGGACGCGGCCGATGGTGTAAGCGTACTGGACGTTGTAGTGGTCCGGCGAGACGGCTCCCCAGAGCTCCGTCGGCGCCGGATAGTTCCGACCACCCCACACGTACCCCTGCGGCAGATCGCTGCTCCAGGCGCGACCGGTATCGACCTGCACGACCAGGGCCTGGCTATGGTTGACTGTCGAGCCGTCGGGATGATTGAGCGTGATGTCCGTGTAGTAGCCATTCGCGAACGCCGAGGTGCCGTAGAACCTCGGCGTGTCTGGCACGAGCAGCTGCCGCTGGATCTTGGTGGCGTCGGTCGTGAACGGCGCGCGGTACAGGTCGTGGCGCTGCGCGAGCATACGGCTCGAGTCGGAAGGATCAGGCGCGAGCTGGGTTCCCTCGTTCCACACGATCCACTTGCCGTCCGTGGCAACCCGATCGATGTCCACGTTCGGACCGCCGAGGAACGGCTTGACCACGCCGTTCTCCACCACGAACCAGCTGCTCTTGTCGGTGAAGGCCCGGACGAAGATAGCGTTGCCCGAGATGACGGCAGAGTCGTACTCGCCTGGCGGCGCGCCGGGCAGGCTGGCAATCTTCGTCACCGTGTCAGCCTTGACGTCAACCAACGACATGAAGTTGCCGCCAAAGGCATCGACGATCCAGTCCGCCGTGAAGAAGCTCCGGTTGGGGCTATTGATGCCGACGAAGGCGTCGTCGTATGTGAAGTCGGGCTGCGTCGCTAGCATCAGCTCGCCGGCGCGGTCCATAGGGCGGAGCATCCAGCGCTGGTTGGCATAACCTGTCCGGAAGCGAGTAGCAGCCGTCCCGTCGCCACCCAGTGTTGCGGCCACCGCACCGCAGGAGATGTCTTGAGCGACACGGATTCCAAGCACCGGGTTGCCGAGGGCGTTGTACATGCCGACGGTGAAGCTCTTGTCTGGGTTGTGCACCCCTAGTCCGATAATGTCTGGACCGGCCCCCGATGCGCGTATTGCCGGCGTGAGCGGCGCCGCGTTGTTCGGCTGTGCCCCCGGCCACCAGCTCGGCTCGAGCCACTGGCAGTCCGCACACCAGTCGCTGCGATCGATCCACTTCAACGCGGGCACCCGCTTCGTCACGTCGTCAGGAATGCACACCGAGTCGCAACCCTTCGGCAGCGCAGGGGAAGCATACCACCCAGGCCATTGGCATGCCTGGGCGCCCGGATACGGCGGGCCCGAGTCGGCAGCCATCCCATCGCCGCCGGTGCCGCCACCACCCACGTCGGGCGCGCCCGCCTCCGCGTCCGCCACCTGGCCCGCTGCGCCGGACGAAGCCGGACTACCGTGGCTCGAGCTACCCTGACACCCAGACCAGATCGCCCAGCCGAGCGCCAGCGAAACCACCCCTGCCGCTGCAGCCCGGCGCGCCACTAGTGCCACCACGATGGCCCGTGCGACTCGTGCTCGTGCTCGTGCTCGTGCTCGTGC